>ERZ773162.19-NODE-19-length-202575-cov-18.866349_pt1 | contig 202575 bp, 234 predicted proteins | sample MGYA00511113_ERZ773162 | MGnify/ENA primary metagenome ERZ773162 (study PRJEB29015, sample SAMEA2737807) | human gut metagenome | biome: human gut; feature: human-associated habitat; material: faeces | place: China | collected 2012 ... | reverse complement strand
GTACATTATTAACAGGTGCAATATTTGGACCATTATCAGTAGCAGGTGGATATGCTTTGAGGGATACATGATACTTAGGCAAGTGTCTCAAATTACATTAGCAGTAGATTCTCAATCTGAGAATTGGGCAGAAGGAGTAACATTCCCTTCATCTGGAAGGTGGGTCAAAATGAATAATTCTGGTAGAGTATTTAGATTTACTGGTGGGGAAATAGACCTAAACATAGAACTGTATACAGCGTCAGCGCAATGATTAAAGTAACTGATAATAAAGAAATAAAAGAGACAGTCTTAGCAGGACTTAAAAGGAATAAAGAGAAGTATGGTAAGAAGTACTGCCCATGCTCCTTAGTAAGAGATGAAAATACAGTATGTATGTGTAAAGAGTTTAGGGAAATGGAAGAAGGGACTTGCCATTGCCAACTTTATGTTAAAACTAAAGACTAATAATTATGGATGAATTAAAGAACCAATTAGCACAGTATTTATGTAGCCAAATTCATAATGGCACTAAAGATTTGATTGAATTAATTGAATCAGAAGACCTTATTAATGAACAGTGGTATAAGAACTGGAAGGAAGAGATGAGAATCTTACTACAGGAGAAGTAATTATGATAATACTTAGTGGAAATTGTCCTAGGCATCATAATGCCATTATGTTGGAACTTACAGACTTTGATGACAGTAAAATTTCCTATCTAGCTAGAATATCTAGAGGACATCATGTTGATACTCTGTTAGTTCCTAGGGAATATAAAGATACATTTGAATCTACAGAACTATATAAAGTATTACTGCCTAATATTAGTATAGGTGATGTACAATTTGCTAAAATATACTATTATGATTGACGTTAGAAAGACATTAGAGAATTTACATCAGATACTTCCAAACTTATCAATAGAGGACTTATTTAGAGTTCTTGATAACATAGTAGAGATTCCACAATTTAACGTAGGACAGACAACTACTATACGTAGAGATAATAGTGGCTGGAGACCATATGACACAGGTACATTTATATCTTATGCTAGTAATGGAATAACACTTAGTGATGAAGGAACTTGTAAATAACTGGAATGAGAAACATCCCGAATACGTATTGGTACACGGGATGTATTCTTATGTAGACAATGGACAATCTAAGGATATGCACATGCTTACTATCTTTAATAAGGATAATGAATGTGTATGTGAATATAAAGGAGAAGATTTTATTAAATTATATAACACATTAGAAGAAGAATGGGAAAGCGATTAATTAATGTTGATGAAGTGGAGGAGATAGTACCTGTCCTAGTAGACAAATTACTAGAGAACAATTTGATAACGGAGGAACAAGCGGACCAAATCATCTGTGCAATCTTTAATGATAACTATCTAGGAGAATATAGTGAGGGAGATGTATTAGTTCACACTTGTATGTAATTAATGAGTTATGGAGAATGATAGGCTAAATGAAATTAGGGAATTAAATCCAGATTATGATATTAGTATGCATGAGCTAGATGTTTGTGTAGGAGACAATCAATATAGGCTAATGTATTATGTGTATGGTGACAAGGACTTTGATATGCAGGAAGTAATAAATAGGCTTCCTATTAAGTTCACAATAGAGAAAGAACATAGTATAATACCTAAGGGAGTGCATATAAAAATCTGCGACTTCTCCAGTAGCCGAGGAGTCTTTCTCTTTAGTGACGTTGATAACTATTTTAAAAACCATACAGTAAGTGTGACTATCCACTAAAGAATCCATATACATTTACTGCTAAATGTAGTATCTTACATGATTTAATAAATGAAATAACCCTTGCATATAAAGGGATTTATGAGGAGGAGAAAGAGAATCCAGGTAAGTATGGAATATGGGGACATCATATAGAAGATTTATGGCTTGAGAAAGCCACTCTCGATATAGAGACTGGTAACGTTAAAATACTTGTAGGTAGTTAATATGGAGAATAAATTAAATGTACAGAAACTAGGATATGAAGTAGGAGAACCTATGTGGGTTCATTGGGACGATAGATACGTATGGCGTGGAGGACATATACTAGGAGAATGTCCGGATGAGAATTTGATAACCACAGTGGGCTACTTGGCATATATGGATGATAAATCAATAATATTGGGAATAGGTGGAGTCCTTATAATGAGGAGGAGCGTAAACAAGTAATTAAACTGTTTAACTCTGGCACTTGGGTCCTTAAAGCATTTATATTATGAAAGAACCCCCAAAGGCTTAAGAATGTGTAACCTTACTGGCAAACCCTTGCAAGCTAATGTTCTAGAACATATAGAAGATATTATTTTGAATATAAAAGACCATTATGAAACATTTGCTGTTATTCCTAGAGGTGAATCTAAATTACAAGTTTATATGACAATAAGCAATGGAACAAATGGAGCTGAAGGATGTATCATTAATCCCATGGAAGATGTGCTGAATGTACTTAAGGACTTACGGAAATGCAAAGGAGTAACTTGGTCACAGCTACTGGAAGTTGGGATAGATAATGCAGATGATTTATATTGGTGGTACGTGACATTCTCTATAGACACTACAGCTATATAATAAATTGATACCAGCCAGTAGATGCTAAGCACAAAGCCTAAGATAGTTTTTACATCTTCGTCTTGGTGGTCTACGACAGTGTGCTCTGACGTATTCTCACTTACCGAGACGGAATCTTATTATAAACAACAAAGCCCGAACTTAGTTTAATTACTAGGCTCGGGCTTTATTATATCAACCTGTTATGTATTAATTTTAATTACTTGTCTAGAATAGTCAGGCAAGTTAAGTATTTTATTACTTTGGTCAAATGTAGAAGCTGTATTCTGCAATAGGAGTCTTTTAGTTCCATTCGAACCAATTGCATACCAATTTGAATCTACATATATTAAATCAGTAAGAGTATATTCACCTAGTGTAGATGTAGTCCAATTATTACCCCTATCTGTAGACACACTCTTCATATTATTTCCTATAAGCATAAATGTATTAGTCCCAGCTTCATTTACATACAATCCTTTAGTCAAACCTGTTAGTTGTGGTCTAGTGGTTGCAGCAGTCCATTGAGTTCCAGTTGGGTTAGCACTAACGTATGTATAATTACTAGTAGTGCTATATACTACACTTATTGGCAAAGAATGAAACCCTTGTATTACTGCACTTGGTGTAAACATTCCTGGAGTATAATAAGTAAGAGAATCTGGTACAGATGTAGCCAAGAAGGTATATATTCTAGCTCCTCCCTGATATGGTGCCCCAACACAGCAGTAATCATAAGGCCCAGTTGATATGTTACTGACTGGACCTACAATACTACGCTCCTTTACTGTACCGTCATCATACACTATAATAATATAGTTCTTATTGTCTCCTGCTGCTCCTTTATAAAATACCCAGCCAGTAGAGAATCTAGCCAAGTGAGCATAACCATAAGCTTTTACAGTATCTTTGTATTTTAATTCCCACTGTTTGGTAGACTGATTAACTACATACAATCCTCCAAGCATAGACAATGCTCCAATTGCTTCACCTCCTCCAGCTATGTACATAAAATCCCCATGGCCGTCTATAGCTGGAATTTGAGCATAGATACCACCGCCAGCAAAGTATAAACTACCTGTCTCCGCATTAATAAGGAATAGGTCTTTATTTACAACTATATCTTCTTCTTTAACTAATTGATTTGGCTGGTAGTTACTAGACGCAACTACGCTACCCCAGAGACTAACTATGGTTTGGTAGTGAGGACAATACCCCCCCCTTCCCCGTAATCTATATTCTTACCTGTTAATTCGTTTAATTTACTTTGTGTTACTATTCTACTCATGATTCTTGTATCGTTCTGTAATATTAACTAAATCTTTGTTGTCATGTAATAACTCTAGGAAAGCCTTGTCTACTGCTATATCAAATGCAGTATTAGTAATGATTGGTTCTTTATGCACTCTCTCAATCTCTTCTCTAATCATTATACCAAGGCTCTTTAAATGTTACTATAATTTCTTCTCCTGTCATAAATATATTGTCTTTAGTAATCCAGGTAGGCAATACTTCCAGCCTGGATATATGTATGCATTCCTATACAATGCTTCTTCTACTAATTCTACTTCTTGTGTTATCATTGATTAGCCTTTGCTCTTGCTAAATAGTCTCTAGTTTGCCATCATATTCCATATCCCATGGAGCTACCTTATTTAGTATTTGTAGTAGCTCCTCACCACTTATAGAGTCTCTATGTTTGAGTGTATGAAGTATTTCATCCTTAAGGTTTCTAATATAGAAGTCTCTCATATGTATGTTAGCATATAATTCCTTTATATAATCCCTCATATACTCTGCTAATTCATAGTCATTAGTCTTTAATAATTCTAGAGCTCTCTGGTCTACATTATCATAATCACCTGGTATTTGTTCTAGTTTCATTGAAGTTTCTCTAAGTTCTTTACTATTGTGAATAGCTCATCTGGTTCGAATGATGTGATATCATTAATAACATCAACCATATACTCTTTAACTTCATCTAGAGTCATTATTTTAAATTCGTCCTTAGATAGGCCTTTAGTTTTAATGAATTTACTAAATATGTCTACAATCTGGACTAAGTTGTGCTTATCTTGTAAATAGAACTCACCCCTCTCGGGATGAGATGCTAATTTAAATATATCTGCATTATCTGTAATTACTTGTTCATATTCCTCATCACTAAGAAGATTCATTAACGCTACAGCTTTATCATATAGCAATTTAACTTCCTTCTCTTCATACTGCTTATTAATTCTATCAATATGTCTCATTATTAGCGAATGTTATTATAAATGCAAGATAGTTGCATTAAATATTCAATACCAGCTCCATTAGCTAGTCCGCCTTGCAATTTATTTAATAATTCTAATTTTACATCTGTTGTTTTATTGTCTAACTTCACCCAGTTAGTTGCCTTTGATTCATTACATCCTAAATCAGTATTTACTGGACATTCTGACAAACTAGTCTTTAATATTTTTACTTCATCTACTTCTTTACTTGTTAAGTCTTTAACTTCTTTAGCCATTGGTATAAATTTTAGTTATTGTTAATAATTCTGATTTAAGTTCACAAATATATTATTATTTAATTTGACAATACAAAATTAGTTATATATTTCAATATTACCAAATGGTAATATAATTATTAATATATATTATATATTGCCAACTCAAATTCACAGTTAATATTAAGTATATTGCCAACTCGGAACTTCATGACGTGCTGTGGCAATCTGCGCCCCTTCGGGGCTTGCTTGCAATTAGTAAGATGAATAGAAATTAATATATATTGCCAACTCACAAGTACGGGTGCTCAAAATCACACCCCTCCCACTCCCGGGGTGGGTTGTCATATTATATATTGCCAACTCGGATGCTAGGTGAATATTGCAAGATTTGTGTATATTGCGGATACGACAGTCGTGTTACCCTTCACACCCCTCACCCATGTTTGGAGAAAATCAAAAGATTTATATCATTTGGTTTTGCTTTATAATATTCATTTTAAAATTATTAGCTTATGTACACTATTTTATCAAACGGTTTAGTTCGTGTTAATCTTACAGGTTATTATATCACAATGTCAGAATATAAAGAACTAATTGCAGGCGTATAAAATTAAATCAAGAACGAGCAAATAAGCTCGTTCTATATTGTTTCACTAATAAATTATTAAACTATGAATTTAGCAGAATTACAAGAAGTTAACAAGAAGTTACCGAAAGCAAGCAAGAACGAAATTGCAGCGGCTTTAAACCGTTTGGGTGTAAATCCTGATTCTATCAAGGTAGGCGACAAATTGAAGTTTCCCGCTGAAATTAACGAATTTAACGGAACAATCACAAAGGGAGTTGTAAACGGTAATACATTCTTTCAAGTTGCCGTAGAAGTTAACGGAACGGCAAGAAACGTGTCTATAAATTCTTTGTTCCGGTCTTTCAACGACCGTGAAAACAATAAGCGTATTACACCGGTGGATATTCTTCCAGAAGCGGACAAAGACAAATGCATTTTCAATATGTTTGAAGCTAAGATAATAGCAGAATGTCTTACAGACTTGCAAGGTACGGAAGTAACCGCAAAAGCGATAGAAACGTTTGAAAGTGTCGCAAGGGACGGCAGCCAAATGAACGTAAATGTCATTGCATATTGCAAGGAATAACAAAGTACTTCTTATTGAAAGGCACATTTAGAAAGTCTATTTGTGTCTTTCTTTTTATCATGCTTATTCAGATATATTTGTTAGTATGTAGAGCTGAATAGTGAAATGAAAGCGAAGAAATCAAAATTAAGAACTGTATTTGGACGTAATCGGAACGATGCAATTCATGCAAATAATGGTATAATGTATAAACTGACAAGTCCTCTGTTTGAGGAAGCAGTAGGCTATTATTTGCTTGAACAAATCTCCACTTGGAGTGGGACGAGATATAAAGTACTAAAGTACGTAGTTCAGACCGTTTGAATGTGTAAAATGAATATTATTAAGAGTATGTAGGTCTGTGATAGATATTCATGCTCACCTTTTATTCGAGTTGACAATAATACTATATATTTATGGACTACATCGAAGACGATTTCACAGATGCTCTAATTGATGCAATTTGTGAGAAATCACCAAGCACTTGGTATACCTTAATAGGAGAGAACTTTGACCCAGATGAAGAAACAATAGTTAAGGAATCTGACAATAAGAAGGACATTGAAGATGCATTTAATGAAAGTAAAGACGACTTTGATTTATTATATGTAGTACTTAATGATGAATCTTATGCGGCATGTTCCAAAGGCTCTAAACTTATTTGGAAGTAAATAACGATTAAAACCTCATGGTGTATAGGTTAACCATGCGCACATTTATGGTATTCGAATACGTTCATTCAAGCGGAATTAAACTACGTCCGGCTAGACCTTTAACTAACAGCATATTATACATTTACAATCCAATTGGCAACGAATGGATGCATTTGTGTAAAGAGGACATACATGGACATCTAGAGCTATTGACATGCTTTAGTAATGGTGCTACTATGTATCAAGTAATTGAAGGTCTTAAGAAGGTAGTAGAGTATTGGGGAGATGACTATCTCGTAGGTCGCAGAGACTTTTACAAAGAGATTATAGACATCTATTCCTCACACCAATAACATCACAGGGTTTAGCTCTTCTAAGTAGTTGCAAATGCTTGGAATCCTTTACGTGCAAAATGGACATAATGCATGTATTGCCCAAATTAAGACGTTCCTGCTTCACGCGTTAAAGCAGGAGTCCATTATGGTTGTTTTAATTACATTAATCTTTAAGTTTTAAACAGCGTCCTGCATTGTTTGTGGGTTTTGGTATGGCTCCTCTGCCAAGTAATGCGTACAAGAGCTATGATAGACTCACAAAGAAAATGTATTTGTGAGTAAACAATGGTGAAACCACATTGCTTTAAGTAGTAATGTGGGGACCATTCCGCCCTATTTGCAATTATGAACTGCATAGTGACAGAGACCTAAGAGAGGGAAGCAAATGAGCGTCGACTATCGTAGCGAAAGCTGCGTTCCACCATTGTACGTAGAGTACGTGTGGCAGCCTGGAATAGACAGGCAATTATATCAAAAACTCAATAACTTCCCAAGACATTGAGGGCACCAGTTTCTTGTAGGTTACGCATGTGAGGACAAATATACTCCTTGCGATATAAGTTTTAGGTGTAAAATGCAACCACTAGAAACCTCACACTGAATAGGTAAAGTGTACATAGTTATGAGTAAATACGATGATTGTCACAGAGTTGACAATAGATATACCACAGCTATAGGAATGAGCGTGTGGAGATTCTTTAATCCATTCTATGTAGCATGGTGTCTGGAGAGCTGGCAGGGATTTAGTCTTACTAGCTACGAACGTTCCAATTACATGAAAGGATTAGAACGTCAGTTAGAGAAAGACCCTGAAGACCAAGAACTCATCTTAAAGGTGAGTAAATGTAAAACCATTGTATGATTATTTTTACAGAAATGATATAGTCATCCACCATAATGGGTACGCCCGGAGACTAATGCAGAGCCTCTCTTATACCTCCTTTAATACTGGAGAGATGTCTTATCGTGAGATAAGGCAAAGGAGTGTGGCACAGGAAGGTGGATTCCTTTACTTGTAATAATATTTTTGTTCGTTTTATTACAGCGAGTGGCATCATGACTAAGCCTTTACGTGGCGATGCTATAAGTAAGTCAATAGACTGAAACTAATTAGTTCTTTATTAACGTTTCACTAAAACCTCGTGAGTGTATAGGTAACTCATTAGATTAATTATGAAGACATTAAAATCATCTCTCAAGTTCAGTGTAGTAGAAATCACACCGAAAGATGCAGAAGTACTATTGTCAAAGTATTTGCACAATCGGCCTATTTCTAGAGACAATATCAACAAGTATGCTATTCAAATGTCTGAAGGTAAATGGCATTTGAACGGTGAGGCAATCATTATAAATGATAAAGGTCTTACTGATAACGGCTATCATCGTCTAGCAGCGTGCATACAGGCAGGTGTTCCATTTCAAACTGTGCTCATAGAAGGTGTTAAACACGAAACTTGGACTACCATAGATACTGGTAAAACAAGAAGTGCAGGTGATGTGTTTGGAATCATGGGCATTACTAATCCTACCCAGAAAGCTTCCATTGTGGCTAAATATTACGCTTTGACCAAGGGCTTGAAAGGTTTGGCTGATGCTGGCGCTCTTCACAGACTTAGAGGGACTGGTCTGACTCGTCAAGATTTGTTGAACATGTACAGAAAGTATGAAACTACCTTTGATGAGGTTACAGGACTTGCACTCAAGTACAAGAAGTACACTAAAGGATTACTCCATGCATCTATGATTGGTGGTGTAACAGCTTATCTTGTTCTTGATAAGAAGCATAAATTAGATACTCTTGACGACTTCTGGAACAAAGTATCTACAAGCACACTTCCGTTGTATACGAGTGGTCGTAATCGTTTGCTGTCTGTGCGTGGTCAGGACAAACAAAAGGTTGTGACTGACCTGTGGAATAAATATATCTCTTCTAAAGAGAACATCCGCGTTAATATCACGTCTGCAATAATCTTTAAGTAACCAAAGGAGTGTGAGATTTCCATATTTTAAAACCTGGCAGTGAGTAGGTTAACTGCCAACTTATCTATGACTAATGAATTAGCAGAGGAATACAGAGAGCTTAAACGTAACTTAATACCCATATTGTTACAGACATGTGGTAAAGAGCGTTTATGTGATGCTGTAGACAAATGGTTATTAGTAAAATCCGGTATCAAAGTAATATCTAAATCATGGTATGAAGGTGGATTGCCTGGTAAAGAGTATGTGGTAATTAAGGATACTTCAGTACTTGCTAGCTATCCCTCTAAAGGTGCTAATTATGAACATCGTCTTGCGAGGTATAGAGCCTACACTAAGGCATTTAACCATGTAAGAGAAGAAGGAATACCTTTGGCTCCTATACAGGTTGATAAATTTACCAAAGTACTTGTCAATGGAGTAACACTATGCCTTATCGGAACTTTTGAAGGTAAATCAGAGAATGACTTTATCAAAGAGATATCTGGTAAGGTTTACGTAAAGGCAGGTACTGATTCGGTAGATGTTATTAATCTACAAACTAGAAGAACTAAAAGATATAAAGTTCAGTACACATGAAACTATACTTTAACTATACACAGAACTTCATCCTTGCAGATTGTGAGGGTGAGGTTATTGATATGAGAACTGGCCAGCCTTCTGATGCCAAACTACAATCTCGCCTTAATAGCTACAAAGATGAAACTACATCTAAGTGGATTCCTATTAAGGACTTAGGAGATTTGTATGATATGTCAGATAGTGATGTAACAGTTTCTGGCAGCTTAATCACGATGTCCATTGACGGACATAAGGTTACAGCTAGACATAAGGTGTCAGCAGGAGTTAATTATGTACAACTGACTGGACACTTCCCTCGCTACTTCTGGAAAGGATTTGCTAACTTATTAACTAAGTAACAATGTTATCGCAGATACAATTTAGGAAACAGAGAATACCATGTACTCTCAATCATCAATCTATTACTTCTCGTGAAGGTAAGTTGCTTCTTGGGTTTGGAACTAACCAGCCCATGATGCAACAAGCCGAAAGACAAATTGCCAAATATCAAGTTCCTTATGAGACATCTGATTTAAATGGCATGCTTTCAATCATTATTGATTATTCTATTATCAGCAGTGTAACAACAATCTAACCTTTAAACAATGGATATAAAGAACAGTCCTATAGTTAAACATGCAATTAACAATGACAAATCTCTTCTTCCCGGAATCATCGCTTACAGCTGCAAAGAAGAGAACATTCCATGGGAACAGATTAGGGCAGCAACTGGAGATTCTATTGATAATTATATGTCATAATCTCCTTTCCGTCTAAAAGAGAGTCTGATGAGTCGTTGAAAATTACGACGAAACTTCACTGTGATTGGCATGTCACGGTGGAGTCACTCTTAACCAATATTAGTAATTATGAAACTCACTAAGAATAAGAAAGACAATATAATAATTAGTTCTGCCATTGGAGCATTAGTAATTATTAATATCATGTTGCCTACAGCTGGCGATTTTACATATGTAGCCGGAGCTATAGGTATTGTTGCGGCCATAGGAGTCTGGTTCTTACCAGACTAATCAAATAATTAATAAATCAAACTCTTTAAATTTAGAAGGAAATGAAGAAATTACAAGAACGCCTGAAAGCTGGTATTGATTTCAATCCAAAGAAAGACCCATGCTATGATTCTATCGTAGAAGAAGCTGAAATTATTCTTGGATATGTGCTCGATGCCGCTGAAGGCAAAGAAGTTCCTTACAAGAACTTCACTGTTGGTGGCGGTTATGACGAAAGGAAAGACCGTGAAATCGTCATTGTTCGTGGTGACGGTGAAGACTTGCTCGTTATGGAAGTTAAAGACGAATCTATTCGTGTTCAACCTCATGAACATCATGCTGTCACTCTGAATGAGGATGACGAAGCTTCTGCCCGTGAAATCTTTGACATTCTTATGAAAATGAGAGACCAAAGACAAGGCTCTACATTTAAAGTCGAAGAAGGCAAAAAAGCTTTGTTTGAGTTTCTGAAGGATATATCTAAGGTTATCGGTGCTGATGTTGAAGGTGTTGAAACGCCAGAAGAGCTATTAAAAGCTCTCAAGGCTAGAGAAGAAGGCAATGAAGGAGCCATAGAAGATTTGATGCGTGAACAACGCATTCATCTTACTATGCACATGCTTGACTGTTCCCGTGAGAAGGCAGAGAAGATTGTAAAGAACTTTGAAGAAACTGTGAAGCGTTAATAATGCCAAGAGAGGATTAGTTCAATGGTAGAAGGCTAGTTGCGAACTGGCGGAGGGAGTTCGAATCTCCCATCCTCTCCAATCATTTTAAAGTTTTGTATAGTTTAGGCTTGCCCCAGTCATGTTGTGAAACACACTTGGGCTTTTAATTAATAAGTGTATGAATCAGAATGCAGTTAATTCTTTAAGGAATGCCAAGAGGCATATTCTTATTAGCGATGTTGATAAGTTCAATAGCCATTTATTGTATTACATATTAAATGTTATATATGGAACACATGACCATATTAAATTAAATACGATACGTGAAAGACTTGAACGTGAGCTTAAATGGTCATTGGATGAGCATATTCCTGATAAGGATGTAATTAGAGAATGGCTTGACAATGATTACCCTCTTATATGCATAACAGAGTTATCGTTTGACAGTTGTATTAAACTTGCCAACGATTTCCCAGATTATGAAATTGTAGTTTATAGTTGGATGAAACATGAAGGGAACTTACCATTTTAAATGGAATAAAAATAACTCCTAGGCTATTAAGTCTGTAATGGGTACGCTACTCAATGTAGCACAGGAAGATACTGATAGCTTTTTTGTTCAGGTTTGAGAGACCTCCTGGAATGAGAGGATAATCATGCCGTTCTATGGGCCTAGATTTGGTTTTGACAGGCGATTACAAGTTAGTAAGACGTGTAGAGTTCGTACCAACTCTTTAATAATGATACAGCAATTTAAGTGGAAACACTGAAGTAAGAATGGCAGCCTAAGCTGCTGGCTTATCTATTAATTTAGCTCTAAGTCGGGTTAATTGGAGAGACCTAGAAACAGAAGAGGTGTGGGAAGAAGCGTATAGAGCAGCCCACTTAACTTGAAAGCCAAAGGTTAGTAAAGCTGAAATCTCCACTACCTATCTATGGGTTACAAATAGAAACGTTCTCCAACGTAAATGGAGTGGTGGAAGAGCGACTTCGGTCAGCCCAGGTTTGGAAGCGTCAGCTTCTGAACCTTTAAGTTTGGTAGTTTGTAAATTAGCTTTTGGTGTACTGGTTCCAAGATAAGACTAGTAAAACTACCTACATGCTGAACTCAACAGCTGATGTAATAAAATAGAGACACACGTAATCTTATTAATGAGGGTTGTTTGGACGGCGGTTCGACTCCGCCTAGGTCCACTATTATTAACGTTTAAATATCAATTTTATGGGATTATTTATTATTGCAGTGATTGTTTTACTTATTTGTGTATGTCTTTCGCGAGTAGGGTCTAAAGACCTAAGAGAAGTTGTAGTGGCAGTTGAGATTGTATTCTCAATAGCAACAGTTGGGGCAGCGATTTCATTACCATTCGCTATTACAAGGAATATTCAAATTATTGGCAAGCACGCAGTGCTAAAAGAAACATTGGAGGCTACTGATAGGAAGAATTACTATCTTATATCTAGTGATGTCTTAAGGCTTAATTATACCATCATGAATCATAGGAACTTTGTAGACAACTTCTGGATTGGGATATGGTATGATAAGGACGTAGCTGAATTGGAACTATTAAAATGAAAGCAAGGTTATTAAAGAAACTTCGTAAGGAGTCAAAGAAGCTGAAATTAATAAGAGGTGAGGATTATCAATACATAGTTACTGATAGTCCTCATGACATATTAAGACCAAAGCTTGATACTTACTACAGTGGCACATACTACTGTGGTCAAGAATTATTATTTGGCGAAGATGTAATTGCATGGTTACATCAATGCAGACGTAATTGGATTCTGTCCGAGGTTAAACGAATGCGTGTACATCTGCGTAAATCTCGAATTAGAATATATAAAGAGTAATTGTTTCACTAAAAGTTATTGAAATTATGGGAAAGAGGTCAATATCCGATGATGACATCGTTCGGATTTTTAACACGGTAAAGGCAATGAATCCTGGGCCTTTTAAGATTACAGATGTAGTCAGGGATTTAAAGAAGAATGGCTTCCCAAGGCCAGAGAACTTCATGGCTGTTTTGCGTAAGCAGGGAGTGATTGAACCTGACGGTGCTATCTATACTAAAGGATTTATGTGGAAAGAACATGGCCCTTTGTATAAGACTAGAGTCATTGAATTGATAACTATCAGCAGGAAAGAAATGGCTAAGATACAGAGAGATGCATATGCTAAGAGAATGGCTATTAAAGCTGGCACTTACGTAGCACCTCCTAAACCTAAGCCACAAGCTGAAATGGAAGCTGTTACAGAAGCGGAAGAAGACAAACATCTGATTCCTATTACACAGGCTGAAATGGAAGCAATCAAATTCCTGAAATCGAGAGGTTATAGAATCACTAAATTAATAACAGTTGAACAGATAGTATGAAGTTTACAGTACAAGGGAACACGCCATTCAGTGCACACATTTGCCAATATCTATATGATTTGGAAAGCAACTTTGCTAAGGAGAAATTATCATTGCCACTTAGTCAGATTATAGCTCATATCTTATATGGGACTAAGAGAATCAGACTTGGTAATGAAGCTATTCCGTCCGAAGCAATCACTATTTTGGAAGAATGTATTGAAGCTAATCAGCCAATACCAATCAATTGTATCTTCGGTAGTTCTGAATCGGAGAAAGACTATGTTGATGTTGCTGAATTTCAATCTCTTCAAACGTTGAAGGATATAAACAGGAGAGTTGCTAAATTCTACTATCCAGGCTTGAACATAAGACTAGATGTAGTAGGCGATTCAAAATACGTTAGTAAGGTGATGAGACTGGCAACAGTCCTGGGTGGTTTTACCATAGGCACACACCAATCAGCTATTAACGTATCATTCGCTCACTACCGGCCAGCACACTATTATTATAAGTCTATTCCGTCTCGAAACATTCTACGAGGTGGATATGTTCCAGCTTGGGACGGTAGAGGTTATTTATACTTAGAATCCCCACATGATATTGTGAGTATGATAACTACAGCTGACAATCCTGATATTCTTTCGACGACTGTGGTGTTAGAAGCAAACGAAGAGACGGTAGACCTTCGTGTGGACTATCTAATACCGTAAATCCACTATTGACGAATAGTGGTAGCAAAACTTGGTCTGAAGAACCAATAGACATATTCCGGAGTGTGTCTATGACTTAAAGGCTATATCAAAGAGTTGAAACCTGTATCTATTCGAACAGTAGTGCAAATCTACTATAGATATTGTGTAAGAGAGAATCTACACGGTCTGTATTATATAATCAGCATGCAGATAGGTCACCAAGCAAACCTCTTTCCTGCCTGGTCAAGTGTGCATTACGGTCTGTAAGTGGCGAGCGGGTTAACGTATGTCCGATTGCCGTAATGCCGCTTGTTTATTGTTTAGAATAAAGAAAGACTCTCATAACAATAAATTTAAACAAAGAGATGGAAATGAAAGGAGCACAAAGGCCAAGGAGGCCTTACCCTAATGCCGCACGTCAAAGGCGGGATGAGAATAAACCTAAATTTGTGGATAATAATCAGTTATTCATAGACCAGTTTGTTAATCTTAAGAAATGTCTTCAGCCACGTACCTACGTGCAAGTGGCTGAAGATATGTATCCTTTATGGAAAGCTAATCCATTACTATGTACTAAGTTTACTGCATATACGAGAATGATAACTCGTAAATGTAGAATAATTACCCCGGAAGGAGTTATACAACTTGATACACAGCAAGGAGAAGGTTTGAAGAATGAAGGTATAATGAGAATGTTGTGGTTGGCAATCTATCATAAACCCACATTCCATGCCAACATTGCTTATTTTGCAGCAGCTGGATGCTGGAAAGATTTCATTACTATGATGGCTTTAGATGTTCAACTCCATGGCTTTAAGCACAGATTGGATTGGGACTTCTTCAAGAAAGTCATATTCGCAGGTCTTGCCAACGGTCAGACATGTGATTTAGTAAAGAAGTATCTTCCTCGTGTTCGTTCCAGTGTTGCATGTAAGACAGATGAGGCAAAAGCACGTAACACAGTAGCCAAATTCTTGGCGGAAGGCCTTTATGGTAAACCTAAGGATGAAGGAGACTATTCAACCTATCGTAAATATAGGAAGATGAAGAATAGCGGGAAAGCAGCCCAATGGCAGCAGTTAATCAGTCAAAAGAAATTCTTGGAAATCGATTTTGACACTGTTACTGGAAAGGCGCTGGCACAGCTAGTAGGCTCTAAATTCCTCAAACATCAAGGTCTTAAAGAGAAGTATCAGAACTGGTTGAAGAACCGTAAGAAACCCTCTAATAGCGGATTTCTACATACTCTGTTCAAACCATACGGATTGGATAAAATTGCCGAAGAGATTCCAGAATTTATGGAAACTTCTATTAATGCAAGTTTCAATGTATTTGTTGATAATGCTAAACGCAATAGAGTAGCTCCGTTGTTGGTAGTAAGAGATATAAGTCATTCTGCTAATGGTGAGATAGAGAATAGCGAAACATCTGCTTACAGTTTGGGTAAAGCATATGCTTTATATCATTCTGAATTACTTCCTACAATATTCAAGAACTCCTATGCCGTGTTAGAGGATAACATGGTTCTACGTAAGTTCAAAGGTCAGAATGTCATTGAGAAATGGAAATCTGACAAAGAAGAAGCATTATGCCAGAATCCTTCTATTATTAATATAGCAGAAATGCTGTGTAAAATGAAAGAAGATTATGGTGTGGATGAAGGAGAGTTCCCTAGAGGCTGTGTGGTAATTACTAACCATACATATTTTACCAAGTTGAACAACCAAGCATTCGTGGAATTTAAGCAAAGACTGCTTAAAGCAAATTTCAGTAAGGAATTTGTAAGAGCATTCAAAGTTATCATTTGGAGAGTTCCTTTAGCATATAAGGGAAGACCTAATGTGGCTTTGGTTCCAGGAGTGTCAAATTGCTTCTTAGTAAATGGACTTAATAATTCAACATCCTCATTTATTACTGGAGAGAAGAGGTTCCAGGTGCCTAAAACCACTAGAGACATCTTTAAGCATGCTATGAATCAAGAGTTGCTTAATATGATGATTCTAGAGAAGGATGTTGTCAAGAAGAATGCAAGCGTGCAGAAGAAGCCTGTGAAGGTCTAAGTATTTCGCGCACCGTTTATTTAATAGTTGAATTAATGTTCTGATTGGATAGAAGATAGATTTCATTATGCATGGAGAAGAGCGCATATTTGGTATAGTAATCTTTGTGCATATCTAGTAACACTAGGTGGGAATTTATTGGATGATTCCATAGGGACTGGATAGAGATATAGTTCAGTGGTAGAACAGCTAAAGTCAATCTTTAGAAGAACATCAGTTCGAATCTGGTTATCTCTACACCATTTTATTAATATGATTCTTTCAACATATGCAGTGTCATTTCTATCTCGACTCATAGTCATTATTACGAGTTAAAGTATCTGCAATTGTTGAATAACTACTAAGCTCATCGGTTCGAGAGAATATGTGAGCTTAGTTTAATACCGAGCAAACTTCTATCGTATTTAATACATATTAACTTTTACATGTGGGAAAGATTCATTACCTTTGCACTCACAATTCACAGTTAATATGGATTGTGTGATTCGGGTATGCGCCAGAGTTGGAGAGCTGGGGCGGTCTGTAAAACCGTTGCCTATGGCTGAGTAGGTTCGAATCCTACCATGCCCACTCACACTGCGATAATTAAATACAATATCTGTTGAGGTCAAACTCGACAAACCCTTCTATGGTTCGAGAGAATAGTAGAAGTAAACTGCGGGATTCGTATAATGGTTATTATAACAGCCTTCCAAGCTGAAGATGACAGTTCAATTCTGTTATCCCGCTCATTATTAATAATAGATGAGATTATGAAAGAGACATCATTTAAGGCAGGTGTTATTGGTGGAGTATTTACCTTCTTGGCATTATTTGCAACCACAAGTAAAGCATCAATTAATGAGTCTGCTGCTACTAATGGAGATTATAAAATCAACAGAGTGCAGTATGAATTTATTAACGAACTAACCATTTATAAGGTATCAGGTCCTGGTATTAAGTATGTGCTTAGAGATTCCGAGAAAGGTGGTTTATGTGTATTAAATCCATGAGTGAACACTGTCTTATTAAGAAGAATACTCCAGAACTTCGTAAGAAACTAGAGGATGCTGATTGGCTTAGTTGCTGGGGTTCTCATATGTCATATGATGTACATGGTGTGTATCCGGATGACGAGTTTATTAACATGTGTAAACAAATTAAAGGGAAATGATTATGCGGTAGATTACTTACAAGCCACCATAAGATAGTTGATTATTAATTAAGGCAATTTATTTATTAACTTATTAACAATTAACTATCATGGCAACAATTAAACAATTTAAACAAGAAATCGCGAATTTAGTAAAAGCACAGAAAGCAGCTAAGAATATTAATGACTGCTCATCAGTTTATTACAACAGAGGAAGATTACATGCAATGTATGTAGCTTATTACATATTAAAGCATAAACTAATCGGAGAAGCTATGAATGAGTATCTAGCTAAAGTTATCAAAGAATGGAAATCACTTGAAACTCAAGGTTGGTGTGGTTATTCTAAGATGTATAGTGGAGAGAAGTATTTCCGAGAAAGAGTTGATTCACTGATTGATACATATTCTGATGAAGAGATTGTATGTGCTGATAGACCAGAAGCTTGATGCAGTTTATGGTTGTGTACAAGGAGGTCATGCAGTAGCGCAGTGGTTATTAGAACATCCTAAGCAGGATTGGAATAATAACTATTTAATCTACTTATATGCAGACTTAGACAAATGGAAAGTAAGATTAGACTTAGTAAATAAGGACTATTCTTCATTCTATGAACCAGACCTTGGTAATCAATTAACAGCAATCGCATTACAAGATGACGGTCGCATGTTCAAGAAACTTAAATTAGTAAGAGAATGATATACAAACGAGATTATTATGTTAGTGTAGGAGATGACCATGTAGTTATCACTAAGAACCCTAATCCTCATTTAACCACATTAGAGGATTTAAAAGACCTCAACAAGAGGTATCTTTACAGAGAAGGGCAGAAGATTCTAACTCCTTTTGGCATCGAAACCATTAAGGAGATTATTAGAACTCATAGCAAGCAACGTGGCTACGAATGGTTAATCCTTGTAGAAGAGAATGGAAACCAATATACTCCATTTGAACTAAATGGCATAGTAGTCAAGGAACTTACACTTGAACAGTGGAATCAAATTATCGAATAGTTGATGAGTTGTGGGTAATCTCGTAAAACCCTCTGTCGCCCCATTACTTCAGTGGTAGAAGAGCAAATTCTAAACTTGTATGGCGTTGGTTCGAGTCCAACATGGGGCACTTGCGGTGGTGGAGCAATGGTAGCTTACTGGGCTCATAACCCAGAGACGACGTTCGAATCGTCCGACCGCAACTACAGTCATTTGCATTTTCAGAATGCTAAGAAGACAAACAGCAATTTCCTGTATGTTGGCATAAGTAAATGAATCTATTGTCTTCTGATGATGGGTGTATAACTCAGGTGGTAGAGTAACACGCTGATAACGTGTAAGTCCTTGGTTCAAGTACACCCACAATACAACAATTTTCAATAGCTTTGAATAAGAAGTCTTACAGCACGAAAGAAAGTGTTTCATATTTTATGATTTTAATTAAACTAAGAGACTTCTGTAGTTATGGGTGTAATTCAGTAGGTAGAATGCTAGGTTTGGGAACTAAACTTTAGAGTATAACATATGGATTATACAAAATCTAAAGGTAACATTACAGAACTAACCTGCCTTATGGGATTCATGTCAATGGGATTTGATTGCTCAATTCCTTATGGTGATTGTGCCAGATATGACATGATAGCAAGTCGTCTAGTAATCCTATTAGGAATGGTGTACGAGATTTAGATGCATTTCATTTTAGTACAGTCACACAGACTACCAACACCAAAGAGACAATTCGTAGGAGATACGATGATGAGCAGATAGATTACTTTGCAACCTGTTAGAGAACATGCTAGGACATAAAGTATCTAATTCTTTTGTTAGGAGTTCAGAGGAATCTGAGCCTTTACCTAAAGTTTATATCTGTTCTCAGTGTAACACTAACAAAGTCTCTAAGGCTAATGGTATATGTGTAGAGTGTGCTACTAAGAATGCACAGAAGGTCGAGAGAGCAACTAAAAGAATTAATTAGATTTAAACCATTTACTCAAATTGGAAAGGACTTTGGAGTCTCAGATAACGCTGTTAGAAAGTGGTGTAAGAGCTACAACCTTCCAACCAAAACGTCAGATATTAAATCTATTAACTCTAATGATTGGATAAATCTCTAAAGCATTAGTTCCTAGACCTAGTTGTCGCCAGTTCGAGTCTGGCTACCCATACTCCCCGTGGCATCCAAGAGAGGATGCTGATAATCCCATAATAGCAAATATGGACAACTACTCAGTTCGTGAGAATAGAGTAGTTTTAATAAGAACCATAATTAACACAATAATATATAGTTTCACTAAACAATCATCAAATCAACTCAACAATCAACCCAACAACTTTTAATTTATGATTTGATTAACCTGTTTCATAGTTAAGCCCATAAGTCGTATTGATACGTGGGCTTGCCCGAGAGGTTTAGGGGCTGGTCTGCAAAACCAGTTAGGACGGTTCGATTCCGTCAGCCCACTCTCGATTTAGTGAAACATAAGAAGGCGTACAGCACTAATCATTGTACAGTTTACATGTTTTTGATAACGCGCCTTCTGTGGATGATTCCGGAGCATGTATGGATATGCTATAGACTTTTAATCTATAGAACAGGGTTCAAGTCCCTGCGGAATCACATATGTACTAAGATTGTACATGATGTCAAAGAACGAGTTTAACCACTCAGTCTGTGAAGATAGAGTGGTTTATTTAGATTATTAATTTAAAATCAGATACATTTATGAGTAAGATTATTGGAGTATTATTAGTAATTGGTTCTGTTATAGGAACAGTTGCTTGTATAGCTCAACATTAATTTAATCCATTCACTGGAGTATTGTTGTTGCTAGTATTTTGCTTTGGTTGCTGTTTAGTGATGAGCTAGATTATTTATTTATTGACTAAAACTGATGTATTATGAGACTATTTAAGTTAATTAAGAAAGCAGTTCGTTGGTATTTCAAAGTGTCAGCTGATAGCTACACGTGGTATCCAACAGGAGTAGTTCCTTACCATAGGGATTAACTCCGATGCAATCGGGATAGGTCAATTAAACATTTGGGAAGGAAGCTTAAGTGGTATAAGCTACTGCCTGTTAAGCAGAAGACAGTGAGTTCGAATCTCGCCCTTCCCGCATTATTAACATTAAATTATAAGATTATGCATAGTTTTGGTGCTTACATTGTGGGAGCTATAGTGCTAGTAGTACTGTATTATATCTTTAAAGATTCCACAATCTAAAATTGATGCGTCCTTAGCTCAATCGGTAGAGCCCCTGTCTCCAAAACTGGGTGTGTTGCATGTTCGAGTCGTGCAGGGCGTGCTTATTAATTGGAAGTATGGCAGAGTTGGTCGATTGCACTGGTCTTGAAAACCAGAGGTCCTTCGGGGTCCGGGGGTTCGAATCCCTCTGCTTCCTCAACTAATTTGAATGTACTATGAAGTTTAAAGTGAAATTAAGGAGAGTGTCTACGTTAAGTAGAAACCAAATTTGTAGAGTGTACGAATCTGGAATGCGAGAAATGGTAAAACGTCTCACATTAGTTAGAGTCCTTCTTAAGGATTACAAAACTAAAGAAGATGTTAATGCTTTACTTAAGCAATTAAGCGAAGCAAGTAGAGCCGCTGAACAGGATTTATATGCAGAGTACCCAAAGTTGCCCAGAAAGGCTAAGAAGGAACTCAAGAAAAGGTTGAATGCAGTCAATAATGCCTATTGTATTGGTATTACTTTATTGCTGGCTGAATCAGATGGCTTATAAATTCATACCTACTCGATATGTAGACAATAACTCCAAGTTGTTGGCAAGAATTTACTTAAATAGGCAAAATTCTCGCCAAGTGGTATTACGAGAATACTATGATTTTGATAAAGAGAAGTTTTACATTTCATCTATATCAAAGAAGGCTAATACAAGGTCTGTGATGAAGTTCTTACTAAAGACTATAGAATGTAGTAGATTTCATTGGGAGTATTCAGGGAACTATGATGATAAGCTCTATCAAGAGTGGTTAAAGGAACATGCAGTATTTAATAGATTGTAAAATTATCGTATGAAAGGAATTAATTTAACAGGATTGGACATGAAGAAGTTTGTTGGAACCGGCTACAACCCGTCTCAAGACATTATTAACACTAATGGTAGAGACGATGGAAGAACTAAGAACGGAGAAACTGAAGGATTCACTAATCCAAAGAAACAAAAGGTGGAGGAACCTAAAGAAAGACCAGAAGTATATTACTAGGATTAAACTCCACGCTGCCTACTGGTATAATCCAGATAAAACGGCAAGAGGTAGACATTGGACAGAATTATATAATTCTAAATATACGTTTGCCTATAAAACAACCAGTACTCCTTGTAGTTGTCCTATATGTAAAGGAGAACGCTATAATAGGAGACAGTTTAAGAAAGAGACAAGAGAATTACTTAATCTAGAATAACTGAATGGGTAATATAAGAAGGCATCAGCACTTTTACTGTGTCATGTAGTTCAATTTGCCTTCTGATGATGCTCCAATAGCTCAGTGAATAGAGCAACGCCCTTCTAAGGCGTGGGTCGTAGGTTTGAATCCTACTTGGAGTACTAATAGTGGTTAACATGATTGGGTTCATAGAGTATTTAATTAGTAAAGGGTATAAACCTTATCGCAAGGTAATGTCTAAGAAGGGTTCTACATATGTAGAGGATTCTAATATAGGATTTTATTCTTCTATGTCAGAGCATATTGACCTTCGTCTTATTAAAGGTAAGAAGGAAGTAGTGTATGGATTACATGAGAGAGGACATTCTCCTACTCTTATATATCCTAGACCTAAATGGGTTAAATCTGATGCAGATATGGATAGACTATTTCTGAATTATTCATTTGAAGAAATTGCTGAAATGATAGGTTTAAAATAGTGCACAATGAGGAGGGTATGCATGTAGAGTTCTATAACATGCTATGGGTTGGAGTCGGAGACTGACAAGAACAGTTGGGGCATGACTAAGTAATTGTGCATTTTATAGGTTATCAGACCGGTAGGTAACCTTCCGTAATCAGTCGGACGTTGGGAGCTGATAGCCCTACGATAGTGTGGCTAAATATGGGCCTGTAGCTCAGATTGGCTAGAGCATCTGCCTTGCACGCAGAGGGTCGTGAGTTCGAGTCTCATCAGGTCCACAGATTGTTGAACTTAAATTGAAAGGTAATGAATCGAGAAGAATTAGAAGATTTGAAAATAACCAAGATTAGTGAAGAGGAATATGAACGCCTTAAAGATTCAGACGAAGGAGAAGCTATGGAAGTGTCAATTGACTCATTAAAAGCTGAACAAGAGAAGCTAAAAGAGTCAGCATCATTACTTGATGAAGCAAAGAAGGTATTTTCAGCTTATTGGTTCTTACTGTCCCTCTTTATAGGACAGAATCTATGTTTGGGTGTTGTATTGTGTCAAATCTATTCAGCATGGTCTAAAGGAGAACCCCTCGGATTTATGGTACTATGTGCCATATCAATAATAGTGGCTGCTTCATATTCATGGAATGCAATAAGACCATATCGAGAACGATATAAGAACTATAAACAAGTTCGCACTGCTTATAGTCGTCTGGTTGAAGCTAATAGAGCTGTGTTGGAATTACTGGAATATGTAGAATCTAAGCCCAAAGAAGAAAGAGCCGAAGAGTTAGCAGAGCCAGTAGTTATGGCTGTAGCTGAACTACTCTTTGCTAGAATGGCATATACTAGGGCACTAAAAGAAGGATTAGAGTTGCAATAACTCAATATGGTGGCATTAGCTCAATTGGCAGAGCATTAGGTTGTGGTTCTAAGGGTTACGAGTTCAAGTCTCGTATGTCACCCAATTCTGCTGTTTAAGTATAAACGTATCATAAATCTTCCTGTTTGGTTTGACTTATTCAGCAGAGTTATATTTTATCTTGAAACGGAATGCCGAGGATGTGGTTAGGTGAAAATCCTAAAGTGGAATGTAGGGTACGTTGCGTGACGAAGTAATGGGAGTAGGTGCGATGGCAGCTTAATTAATGTTGAGGCCTCGTTAATATATGTATAGCTGTACAGCACCGAAGGATTTAGACTGTCCAAAGCAACTGGCGTAATAAAGCATAAAATCCAGTGAAGACGTATGTGTAGGCAGTATGGGGCGGTAGCGCAGGTGGTCAGTTCGCGCTGGACTGAAAATCCAGAGATAATGGTTCGACTCCATTTCGCCCCACTTTAATAGATTAAATAATTATTAGTAAGATGGACAATAACTTGTATTATATCTTAGGAGGCATCGCCTATGGTATATTTATCCTACAATTCATAATATCATGGGTTGCTGGGGAGTTCGATGTCGATGTAGACTTTGATGGTGATGCTGATTTTGATGTCAGTGATGTTGTATCCTTTAAAGGATTTATCCATTTCTTCATGGGATTCGGAGGATGGACATCTATTAAGCAATTATTAGGTTATGAAGTAACCTGGATTGATTGGTTAATAGGATTCTTTATAGGTCTTGTATTTGTATTTATGCTGTATCATTTATATAAGTTCTGTATGAAATTGCAGAACCTTCCTAAAGACGAACCGAAGACTAACTTAGTTGGCAGAACTGCTACTATCTATGTACATTTAGGTGAAGGGCGCCATTTGGCATCCGTGAACATAAGTGGAGCATTGAGAGAAGTAGAAGTTGTATCTCTTAATAAGAAGATATATCCTGTCAATGAGCCAGTAACGATTCGTAAATACGAAGACAATAAATTATACATAGATTAATACCAATTTCAAGATGGAAATGACATCATTAATTATCGTTGGTGTAGTTGTACTAGTTGCAATCATCACTATCATTGGGATTCTATCCCGCTACCGTAAATGTAAATCTGACGAATTGTTGGTAGTTTATGGTAAAACAGGCTCTCACAAAGAGAAAGTTAGCGAACGCGACGCTAAAGGTAATCTGGTTGACAGAGAAGTTGAAATTAAAACTGCCAAAGTTTATCATGGTGGTGCAGCTTTTGTATGGCCGATTATACAGGGTTATGAAGTAATGTCAATGCAACCGATTCAATTGAATCTTGTATTGAAGAATGCTTTGTCAGCTCAAAATATTCGTGTAACTATCCCTACCACTGTAACTGTTGCTATTAGCCAAGAACCGCTGATTATGCAGAATGCTGCTAATCGCTTACTAGGTGCTGATGATGACGTTAAAGAAAGTTTGATTTCAGATATTGTTTATGGTCAGATGAGGCTTGTTATTGCTTCGATGACTATTGAAGAGCTTAACTCTGACAGAGACAAGTTCCTAGCTCAAGCTAGAGACAATATCAATACAGAATTGAACAAACTTGGTCTTTATCTGATGAATATCAATATCAGTGACATTCAAGATGCTGCTCAATATATTGATAATCTTGGTAAGAAAGAAGAGACTAAAGCAAGAGCGCAATCACAAGCTGATATCGCAGAAGAAGAGAAGAAAGGAGCAATCCAGATAGCTCAAACTACGAGAGAGAAGGAGATTGCAATTGCAGCAGCTACTAAGGAGCAAGAAACTATAGTGGCTGAAACTAACAGGGAGAAAGAAGTTGCTATTGCTAAGACCACTAAAGAGAAAGAAACTCAATTGGCCGAGCAGCATAAGGAGCAGCAAATTGCTGTTGCAGAGCAAAGAAAGGAACGTGAAATTGGTGTGGCTACAGCCCAAACTGAAGAAGCATCCAAAGTTGCCGAGCAAGAAGCATTAAGAGCTGCTAAGATTGCAGAGCAGCAAGCTTATGCAACTGCTAAAGAAGCAGAATTTACTGCCAAAGCTGAAGCCGCTAAGGCAGAAGCAGAAGCAGAGAAGGAAGTTCGTATGGCAGTAGCAGCACAAAACCAAGAAGCTGAAACTGTTAAAGCACAACAGGAAAAGGAAGCTAAAACTGCACAGTATGAATCAGAAGCCCGTCAAAAGGCAGCTGAAGCAGAGAAAGCAGCAGGAGTAGCTGAACAGAAAGCTACTATTGAAGTTTCCAAAGCTAAGGGAGAAGCAGAGAAAGCTAAAGCTGAAGCAGAAAGAGTAGCTGGTACTTCTAAAGTTGAAGCTCAAATGGCAGTTGCTAAAACAGAGCAAGAACGTCAGGTGGAAGTTAACGAAGCTAAAGCTAAAGCTGAAGAAGCTAAGCTTAAAGCTGAAGTAATTATACCTGCCGAGAAAGCCAAAGAGAAAGCTAAAATTGAAGCAGAAGCTGTTAAGAGTGTAGCCATTCTTGAAGCAGAAGCGGAAGCAGCTAAAATCTTGAAAGCAGCAGAAGCTAAAGCAAATGCTACTAAGATGCAACTGGAAGCAGAAGCTGAAGGTACCAAGAAGAAACTTCTTGCTGAAGCTGAAGGTAAGAAAGCATCTTTAATGGCAGAAGCTGAACAGAAACAGGCAATGGAAATGGCTCCGGCTCTTGCAGTTGAACATATGATTAAATCAGGTATGCATCCTGAAGCAATCGTTCAATATGCAATGACCGACAGGTGGAAAGAAGTTGCTGAAGCCAACGCTAAGGTGTTTGAACATATCCAGCTTGGTAATGTTACTGTGTATGGTGATTCCAATACTGCTGGGCAGTTCATGGCTAATATGGCTAAGAATCTTGCTCCAAGCTTGGAAATTGCTCGCAATTTGCCCATTGCAGATTCGCTTAAGCAAATAATCACTGGCAAGAAGCCGGAAGAATCACCAGCTAAAGGTGATGAATTTCCTCCTGTAAAGTAATCCTTTTACAGTGAATTTCTAAGAAGACTTACAGCACTAAGGTAATCATAAGCGATTGATATAGCATAAATAAGTCTTCTGTGGATTGGAGAGTTGGGTGAGTGGCTTAAACCAGTCCCCTGCTAAGGGACCGAACCTCAAAAGGGTTCCGCTGGTTCGAATCCAGCACTCTCCGCGCTGGCTAATAAGAGTTTGTGAAAATCATTATTAACCTAATTATTAGAATTATGGTGAAGGTATTAAATTCAAGAGAATTGAGGAGTATAGATTTAAAATCTATTCCTGATGCAGTTATCTTAGCTTTTAATACTTTAATAGTTAAGAACTGGAGTGGTAAAGCTTCTGAATTTAAGCAATCAGATGTAATAGCCTATGTAGCATCTGAAGGTTTAACCGAAGAAGAGGTAATTAAGAACCATTGGTTAGATGTAGAACCTCTATATCGAGAGAATGGTTTTGATGTGAAGTATGTAAGATGTCCAGAAGGCAATAAGTTTGTATTCTGGAAAGCTTAATAAGGTATACTGGATTCGACTAGTGGTTTAGGTCGACGCACTTTCGATGCGTAAACAGGGGTTCGAATCCCCTATCCAGTGCATTAGTAATGAATTAATAATTACAGCTTATGAAAGAATGTAACAAAGTATTCTTTGGCGAGAAGGGATTAACCCAAACTTCTGCCAATCACCTGGCTAATATAGCTAAGGAGACAGTGGAATCTAATAGACAAGCTTTAGATTCTGTAGGGTTTGTGAATGTCAATATTAGCTTGTTAAGTGGAGGTAACTCCAGGACTGTAAAGACAGGTAGAAATGAGGCATATCTTGATAATGTACCTACATTACTTCAAGAAGTTGCTAATATGAATGCCTTCTGCGCATGGATTCGTGAAGCTATTAAGGCTAGAGAAGAAGAACTTGAAATTATTAACAGGTACACTTGGGATGTATATGCTACAGATGTAGCTGGATTCAAGTTGGACACCCCGATTAAGGGTCATATCCTTACCGAAGAGGAAGCAATTGCTTCATTGAGCATTGCAGAACGTATGGAATATTACAGACTAGAAGCAGAAGCATCTGCTATTGGTAAGTATATTCATCCAATGCGTCCGTTTGCAAACGCCCGTAGAGCTTTAATGGATGCCTATACTAATCCTACTAAGGTTGAAGGTTCTGGTACTGACACAATCGTGTACTCGTATGACCCGTCTGTTAGTAGCGATAAGGTAGAGAATACATTCTTTGCATTACAGCAGAAACACAGAGACATATCAGCTAGACTTAATAAGATTAAGTTCAAGATTGATAAAATGGTAAAGGATTCTGAATATGAAGTCAATCAGGCTTACAAACAAGCTGTTGATAGATTCAATTTGGATGCCAAAACCCTGTCTCAACAATGTGAAACTTGGAAAGTTGAAGAACGTAAGAAACTATTGGAACTTAAGATAGTAATTCCTAATGAGTTACAAGCAACTTATGAGTTACTAACTAAGATTTCTAATCCAGATAAATAGGTGCTATAGTCTTGAATCTCATTGGATTCTAACATAGCTTTGCGTGAGTAGTATGAATTGCATCAAAGACTCTAGTCGATGCATTGTCGACAAATTAATCGTGTTCTGTATTCCATACAGGGACGATTTCCAGCATAATTAAGTATTATTAATTCAAACCCTGTCAGTCTATTGCGAAGTTACAAAATTCCTTTGACTTTGCCCTAGATAGCAATAGGCTGGTCTTTGGCTTTAATCTTAATTTTGTCATAGTTGCAATTAACTACTCACGACTATTTAACACGCAGCTATCTACTAACTGGTTAGGTAATATGCCTCTCAAGCATAAAATACGGGTTCGAGTCCCGTTAGCTGTACCTCGTACATAATCCTTCCAATCAGGTAACTGGTTAGGCAATAATAATCATGTACACTCTAAGGCGACGTAAGGGATAGGAGCTTAGACGGTAGCTAGCACTGTAGTACGCAATGGTGGGATAGAAACGGCTAGCACCCACTTTTATGAATTGCCATGTCCCATTTGGCACATCTGGATAGTAATTGTGGGTTGGACACACGATTACAGTAAGAGAATGACTCAGCTAGCGGGAAGGGACAATATCTGAATAACTGATTGCCAGTCCAAGCATAGGTTTTGAGGGTAGGTTAAGCAAGCTTCATGGTGCATTCGTTCAGTGATTAGGATGCCTCACTGTCTATGAGGAGACCACGGGTTTGAATCCCGTATGCACCGCTTTCTTTGATTTACGAAGGAGATGTCAGCACACTTAGTAACATCGTCTCCTGTTTATGCCGACTTCGCATAGTGGTTGATTGCACGTGACTTGTAATCACGAGAGGAAACTCCACGTCAGTTCGAATCTGACAGTCGGCTCGATTGTAATCCTAGATGATTACAGTTAGATTATAAATTACCACACAGAGATGCTTATTGAATTTAACATGTTAAATGTAAGTGTAAATGAGCAGTTTTAAAGAGAAATTAAGTAAGAGTGGACAAAGTGTGCTTGATGCAAGAGCGCAGAATCTGTATGAATTGGCTAAAATCGAGGAAGACAGATTTGTTCAGGATTGTAAGTTGAAAGTACTCCGCATTCAGGGAGAAATCAACAAACACAATGACCTGGCTGTTAAATCAAGAGACTCTTTGAATCCGGGAGAAGGACTGAATCCGGCTGAATGGGTAAGAACAAGACATGAATTGGCACGTAAACTGCGTGTTGCAAAGATTGAACTTGCTCTAGCTATGCAAGTCGATGCAGAAGAATTTCCCGCTGATGCATCAGAATCCATTAATTTGGATGACGTGAAAGATGACGCTGCTGCAACTGTAAATGAATAATTTATGGGAGCAGGTAGTTATTCTAGAATCGTTTATGATGTAGAGGCCGGCAGTAGGGGTTTATATACCTCCACTAGGGATGAACTCTTTAAGAGCCATGCCATTAATGCATGTAATACTGCTGCATCGCTTAACAACAATGTTAGGCAGTATAACACGCAGATAAGGCAAGAAATGGTTAACGTGGGTGTTCGTGAATCTCGTGATTCTAAAGAACACCCTTTCTCTACTCCGATAATCATTGCGCTAGACGTTACTGGTTCAATGATGGACACACCTTATGAAATGATTAGAGACCAATTCCCTAAGATTATGGACTCTCTCATTCAACTAGGTGTGCGTGACCCACAAATCATGTTTATGGCAGTTGGGGACCACGTTTATGACCGATATCCAATTCAAATTGGTCAGTTTGAGTCTGATACAGCTAAAATCCTTGACACTTTACAGTCATTCGTGATTGAAGGTGGCGGAGGAGGTAATAGAGGTGAAAGCTATCTACTATCTCACATCGTAGCGGGTTATCATACTGAAACTGATTCCTGGTTTGAAAGACACACTAAGGGATTCTTATTTACTATTGGAGATGAACCAAATCTCGATAAGGTAGAGGGATGTTACTTAAAACGTGTTCTAGGGTATCAAAAAGGTGCTAAAACCATTACTTGTCAAGAAGCTCTTGACAAAGCAAAGGAACAGTACCATGTATTCCACATTCACATTACTAATGCCAGTCATGGCTCAAGGGTTGCTGAATCTTGGAAGACTTTACTTGGACAGAATGTATTGACATGTACATCTGGAGAAGTAGACAAGGTGATTGTCACCGCAATTAAAGAGAACTATGAGGAGCCTGTTGAAGGCTTAGCTCCTAGTGCTTCTGTTAGTCAGGAATGGCAAGATGTGCCGTCTGATAGTAATGACAAATTTTATTAAACTGAAATGATTAGTATTGTATTAGGAACATTCTTTGGAGACGAAGGTAAGGGACAGACAGTTCACAACTTATGTAACAAGTACATAGGTAAGCGAGAGTCTGTGTTAGTAGTCAGGTTTAGTGGTGGACATCAAGTAGGACATACTGTAAAGCATGGAGACATGATGCATACCTTTAGTAACTTTGGCAGCGGAACCTTACTTGGAGTGCCGACGTACTGGTCCGAATACTGTACTGTAGACCCAATTACCTCTATGTTGGAGGGTGCAGACTTAGCTAAAATGGGAGTTCATCCCATTGTTCAGTATCACCCTCACTGCCAAGTTGTAATTCCCTTCGATGTCTATTCCCAAGTTAATAACGAAGAGAACTTACGACATGGTACTGTAGGTACAGGGTTTAAAGCTTGTTTGGACCGGGTTAAGGCAGGATACAGCTTAACAGTTGTAGATTGTATGAATCCTTACATACTGCGTGAGAAACTAAATGCCATAGTGGATAACTATTACAACATGTCTAGTAAATATCCTTCGATAGACCTAGACAACTGGTGTAGGTTAGCACATGCTTATTTCTTACATACAGGTACGGTTAATGAAGATTGCTTGTTGAATTATGATAACCTAGTGTTTGAAGGTTCACAGGGAATATTGCTTGACCAAAGATTCGGCATAATGCCTTATTGTACTCCGTCTAATACAACTTCACAAAACGCTTACGAGCTGTTGCGGAAAGCAGGTATACGTAAAGAAATCCAAACTTGTTATGTAACTCGTCCTTATATAACAAGGCATGGTAACGGCCCGTTTCCTTCTGGAATGTCTGTTAGGGATGTCGATGACCCTAATAATAAGTTCAACGATTTCCAGAAGACGCTTAGGGCTATTGATTTCGACAAAGACCTATTCGCACACAGTGTACGCATTAACCGTTCATTTAAGGTTCCTTATAGGAATGAACGAACGGAGAAATTGTACGTATCACATTGGGATGAAGCATCTGACGCAGAGCGAGAAATGCTAGCAAATTTATGGATGTCGATACAGCCCATGATATTCGATAAGTTAGTTTAGGAGTCTTCGGACTCCTCTTACTGGGCTATGGTGTAGTGGTAGTCACACAAGGTTTTGGCTCTTGTAGCCCAGGTTCGAATCCTGGTAGCCCAACTACTAATTATTTCAGTTTAAAATAGAATTTATCATGAAGTCACTAACAACACTACTCTTTGAGAACTGTTAATTGTGAGCGGATATAAACATTCAGGGACGTATCCCCTCTGCCTTATACGCTGTTGAAAGGGTAATTGGTCACATGTGGGTTCAATCCCCACCGTCCCTACACAGTTAATAGTTGAATCGAATGAGTAAGGTGGTAGGTAGCATTGACGGCTACGATGTCATTTATGTGGAAGGCAAGAATATGATATTCTGTAAGAATACTATATTACCCTTTCCACTCATTAAAAGAATTATCAGAGGAGGTTTGTGTAGGGAAACAATCGAAGAGAAGAACCTGACTATCACTCAAGACGGTTCTATTATTCAACTTGGTTGTTTAACTACAACAAGAGAGAATTGTGAGGCAATCATTAAAGAAGTAAATAAGATTAATAAACCTAATTAAGTAATGGCAAAGAACATTATTCCGCAAGGAACTACAGCTGCTATTAAGCAGAGAGTTAACAAGTACGAGGAAACTCAGAAACAGAGAATGATTGAAGTGCTCCAAAGCAATGTGAAGTATGCTGATGCTCTGGGATTCATCGAAGGTGAAATCAAACAGTCCAAGAAAATGGCAAGTTTCAAATACTCGCTGCTTTGTTGGAAACCAGACGGTGTATATCAGTTGAACAGAGCAATCAATGAAATCTTCGGTTCTGCCGTTAGTAAGGAGGATAACAGTCCTTCTGGAAACAGCAACATTGATACCGTAGACGTTGTTCTGGCAGACGGTTCTCGTACCAAAGTTCCGTTTGGTAAAATTAGCCTTGAAGAATTAGGAGAAGATTCTGAAATCAACATCAACTATGACAATGACCGTCATTTGCTCCTTATTAAAGGACAATGCCAGTTCAAATACCAGTCATTAATTGATGATATTGTTGACAGAACTAAAGAGCTATTGGCATCAGAATCTATCTACAAAAACCAGGCTTTGGAAATCAGTAATCTGTCTGAACCTACTATCATGACACTTGCCGGCATTGAGAAACAATTCATGGTTCTTTCTAAGAAGACTGAATTTGAATTGCAACCGCTACGCTCAAGAATCTTGTATCCAGAGAAATGTCTGGCTAAAGGTATTCCATTGAAGTATGGTTGTTTGCTGGAAGGTAAATATGGTACAGGTAAGACCTTGCTGGCATTTAAGCTGGCTAAAGATGCTGTAACAAACGGCTGGTCATTCGTGTATTTGAAGAATCCTTCTCTTCTTGCAGAAACTCTGCGCATGTGTAAAGTTGTTGACCGTTCGGGCCATGGTGTTGTCGTATTTGTTGAAGATATTGACCAAGTAACTAGAGGTAACAGAGATGCTGCTATGCAGGACATCCTGAATACTCTGGACGGTGGTGATACCAAAGACATGAACGTAATCACCTTGTTCACTACTAATCACATTGAATTGATTGAACCTACCTTCTTAAGAGGTAAGAGAATCGGCTCTGTGATTACCATGGACTGTCTGGACGCTGAAACTGCGGAGAAATTCATCCGTTCTACCTTCACCGCTGAAGAAGGATATACAATCGACGATGATTTGAGTGAAGTATGTAACTACATTCAAGAAGCTGAAATTGCTCCGGCATTTATGGCTGAAATCGTTGAATCAACCAAATCCAAACTTATCTTTACAGAAGAAACCCATGTAACATCGTTCCATATCAAAGCTAGCGTTGAATCTTATCAACGTCAACTTGGACTTGCATCCAAGAAAGCTGTTGTGGAAACTCCGGCTGAAAGATTGGTAAATGCTCTCAAACTCGTTCTGGGTACAGAGAAGCTTGAAGCAATTACTCAGATGTGTGAGTATGAGTGGGAACTTGACCGTAAGGACTATTCTACGGAGAAGAAAGACAACAAATAAACCTTGGAGGGCGAGAGCAATCTCGCTCTCCTTTTATTAACAACTAAATGAAACATTTATTGATATTCCTATTAGTCTTATTAATGTCTGCAACTAAGGTGGATAACACACCTAGAGACTTTCATGTAAGTATAGTAGGAGAAGAGAAAGTAGAACAATTTGAATCCAAATTCCCTCAAATAGTTAAGGACGAAGCCGTGTATATTGCATATCTTCAGCGATACTATAGAGGACATGAAGATGAATTTATCAATTTGATGAAGTAACAATGGGGTAGTGCTGGAATTGGCAGACAGGCTTGGTTTAGGCCCAAGTGCCTTCGGGCGTGTGAGTTCGAGTCTCACCTACCCTACTAGATTATTAACTATTAAATGTATTTAATTATGGTAGAAACTTTAAGTGAGCTGCTTGAAAATGCAGCTAACGTAGCAGAGGACAACGGTGGTAAGCTTTCAATAGCAAGCGCAGCAGTATTAATTGCTGAAGCTTACGAGTTAGGAATGGATAAAGCAACTAAATTACTGACAGAGGATGCCAACAATTGTTGATATGAGACCGTCAACTAACACTTTCAGACATGCAACTTTGATAGTAATATGGCTGGTGGTGTGCTTAGTAGGACTAGGAGGATGTAAATCTAACTTAGTTAAAGAAACCTGTACTGATAGACCCGTGTGGACTACAGTAGTTGCTAAGGACTGTTATACAGAAACAATTAATCAGCAGACGCATACTGTATATGAGCTTACACTAATAGCCGACGGTAGGGACAATCAGTTCAAACTACGTGTAGACAAACCAACCTATGATAGAGCTTTTATTAATAACAAGCCTAATAGGCTTAGCTTTAATCTTAATAGAAGTGATTATGGGACTGGTTGGGAGCCATTAATTGTTGCATTGTATTTCCTTATGCTTGTTGGTGGGCTAGCATGTGTGATAATTGAAGGTATAAAATACATGATTGATATTAAAGAACATTTATCATAGTATGGAGAAATTGAGTGCAGATGCGTTACGTTTAGCCTTAGTAACAGCATCTATGGAGTACTATAAGAAGTACGTAGAAGGCAATCAAGACTTTGACAATTCCGAGCAAATCAAAGAGGAGCTTGATAAGTTAGAAGCAGCAGGTTTAGGTAGAACTAAGAATGCAGAAACTCTTAGGACTATTCTCGAGTCTAAGAAGTATAAGTCAGCTTTAGGTCCAGAGAAATTAGACCTGAAGAAGGTTAACGAAATGACATCCTGGATTAAAGAATCGTATCCTGATGCACTGGTTGTGACTTACGAGGATTTCTTTGCAATCCTGAAGAAGTACAATTTGTATTGTGGTCCAATATCGACCTTCAGCGGATTCATTCCAAGTGAGAATGTATCACAAATAGCAAAAGCTTCTAACGCTTTGAACTCTTTAAATCTTAACTACGTCAGTTGGGTTGAAGCTGCGAGAATAGATTCAAGAATGTCTAAGGACATGACCAAACGGCTTGTTGAGTATTTCTCTAGATTCCCATTTGTATTCAAAGGTATTGACCGTGGTTATCAGTACATGAGGTCTATAGGTGGAAGTTACAAGGAGGAAGATTACCTACATCTTGGCACCTCATATCTAGACTATAGTGCTTGGCTAATTGCGGCACCCTATGACACTATGGAGAATAATATTCGCATAGAAATATTCTCTAAAGCTGAAGAAGACCGTAAAAGAAGGTTAGAAGACCCAATAGTATTTAGGGCTACCAAGATAGGTATTGTTATCGTGTCTATGTGGGGAGAAGAAGCATCAGACAGCATGTTCGATAAATACCGATAAACATGTAATCCACCACTTAAATGTGAGCAGGTGTAGAAATGACTATAGGGCTATTTCAGTTTAGCAGACGTGCTATTCCATAGATTAGCTGACGTCAATAATTGGTAAGGCAGCTCACAGCCCTGCCAGGCGGATTATTCATATATAAGAACATAAGGAGACAAAGCCAGACTAGCCGGCAGTGAAGCAAACGGGAGGTATTAAGGTTGCATTGGTAACGATGTAGACACGATGAGCTTTATGTTCTTATTAATGGCGAGATAGCTCAACTGGCTAGAGCGTGATACTCATAATATCAAGGTTGGGTGTTCGAGTCACCTTCTCGCCACATTACTAATTAATACTTAAAGATTATGTACGTAAAGTTTGTAAAAGATGGTAAGACAATAGAGGAAGTATCAATCTCATCAGAGATGATTCCATTCCCTACAGACACAGTGGTGCTAGAAGCTGGCAAATTTACTGTAGAATCCAGAGAGTATGATATACTTGATGGAACTTGTACAGTTATTTTAGACCAGCAAATCACTTGGACAGAGCGTCCTCAAGAGTATAACGATGCAACGCTTGCATATCAGAAGCGTTGGAATGATACAATTGATTTGTCATGTGAAGACTTTTTAAGATGAAACAGTTTGTATCGACTGGTTCCAAACTGCAAGCAGTTAAGCATGTAAAAGAATCTGCTAAATGTGGTTTAAAAGAAGCTAAGGATTTTGTTGACACTTATTGCGATTACGTATTATGAGGTGGTTGTATCATATCCTAATTAATTGGATAGACTTAGTAAGAGATTGATATGGAAACAGCATTAATGATTACTGTAGTCATTGCATTTGTGGCTGCATTAATAGCTATGTTACTAACTATATGGGATTGTGACTTTAAATGGGTTAAGATATTCTTAAGTATAGCTGCTATAAGTACTATAGGAATGATAATTGTAGTTACAATCAAGGTCATGATGTCAGTATAAGGGTATGGCTTGATGGCGAAATTGGTAGACGCCCCAGATTTAAGCTCTGGTGTCCAGAAATGGACGTGTGGGTTCGAATCCCACTCAAGCTACTAATAATTAAAGGAAGGAGGATTTATGAAAGAACTATTAGAACAGCTAAAAGAACAGTTTGCAGGAAATGAAATTATGACTGCTGTTACTGATACAGTGGAGAAAGCATATAATATTGGATATTCTGAAGGTTTTGCTGCTGGTGAAGAAGCAATGAAGAATCTAATTGACAAGTTAACATCACCTACAATATCTAATTAATATGACTATAGAAGAGTTCCTGCGTAAAATAGTTGAGATTGATTTAACTCAAGCTCAACACGTGTTCCATGATTGGGATGCTGCTCTGGAGAATTATGCTATTAGGTACAAGAAACACGGTTCACCCAATGTAGTTAGGTTATTAAAGATTGCCAACTCATTGGGTGAACTTGTTGATTTATATAGGGGAGTAGTGCTAAGAAGATATCCAATGACTATAGCTTCGTTGAATAGTAAAACTGTCAGATATAATGAGTTGATATCTTACTATAACTACAAGAATGGGCAAGAGTTAACCTTGTTTGAAAGGATAAGTAATGGCTCTACCATGGAAGAGAGATTAAACTTTGTATATTTAATGTCTAAAGCCGATGCATTACAAGGAGAGACTATTGACCGAAGGAAAATCCTTCAGAACCTCAGAGAAGGGAAACTCTATGACTCCTCTAATCAAACCTGGCCAAGAGCATGTCTTGAGTCCTATAAATCTTAGCGATGTAGAGGTAGATAATATACTCACTTAGTCAAAGCTAAGGGAGACCGAGGAGTTCTTATAGGCAACAATCATGGTAAGATTAATGGGTGGACCAAATCCGTATTTGGTAAAGTAACTAAAATACTATAACATGAGTGAACGAAGACTTAAACTTGGTCATAGGAAAGAGTATAAACGTAAAAGCAAGCATACTCGTAATCCAAGCTACTATCCTAGACACCTTACTAAAGTGACGCTAGCTGATTTTGATGCTGATTTCAATTTGAGAGTGTCTAAAGAAGTGGCAGCGCAGAGAGGATATGGTAGAAAGGTATTAGACAAAAGTTGTCATATAGCTTGGGACCACGGTTATGGATACGTTAAAGAATCTAGGATTGTGAAATTCATAGCCAAGTATGTAGGTAAGCCTTATAAAGAGCTAGCCAAAGCCTGGAATGAGTGGATTAAGCCAATTAAGAATACTGACAAAACTAAATACCTAGACGACTACTTCACTGATTATAGGTGGAGACAGGCGTTCTTTAGAGTTGATGATAATGGATTAGTACAATCTGTTGAGCAGACTCCTAGAGGTCGTCGATACAACATTAGTACTAAGCAATGGAAGGAGAACAGGAATCATGCTTTGCCCAAGTTTGGTAAGATTGCTAAACCTCATAAAGCAGCAGACTATTATGATTACTGTTATGGATTTGCCAATTCTAATCCTGACTCCAATGGAACAGACTCTGACTTTTATAGACCGAGGTTGCTAGGTCATTATTGGTGTATGGTTAATGGTACTCCAGTTGAGTTGCCAGTATATCATGTGCGTGATGCTCGTGACTATATAAGGTGGTGGTTAGACGGCAAGCAAGGCAGACTTCCTGGGACTAGAGAAGTAGTTAAAGTCGATACGTACCAGCAACTCTTTAGACCTGGAACTCATGCTTATGAACAAGCTGTTAAGTTTGATAACAACTGGGTTTATCTTCCGATTCCATGTAGCAAAGGAGGTTATATAGGTGAAACATCTAAGCATTTTATGCATTTAGAGACGGAGCAGATTCCTAATCCTAGATATGCAGAAATTCAAAGTAGCTTAGATGCTCTTACTAAGAGTGTAGAAGATATAGAAGCGGGCATAACTGTTACATTTAGTGACGGAGTAACTCCTGTAACTATGGAGTATCTTACTAACGAAATTAACAATGCTCACTATCGTCTGTCTATAACATCTAGGTGTATAACAGTTAATCACGGCTATGGGCAACTATATCCATTAGTAAAACGAATTGATTATGAAAGAACTATTCAAGAAATGGCTAGAGAAACTAGCTATACTGATTGTAATAGATACTTACTAGTATGTTCCAAGTGTGGTAAGCTTAAAAGGAAACGAGTATAGACCAGGCTGGAATCTGGGTTAAATAAAGTCCAGCGATGACAACTAAAGCAGAGTTGAGCGTATGTAATAAGACGTGCAGTTTAGCGCTGACTGTGGGGTGGTTGCAGAACACCTCTTTAGGAATGACTATCAGTGTTTGACTATTAGTATTCTAACCACTGCTCCATGCGGTTGTAGTGTAAAGGAGGGCACATCACTAATTTTAGTATGCGCACAAGTGATAGATTGGGTTCGATTCCCGACAGCCGCTCACCCTGAACCCTGTAATTCTAATCCTATAAGATGTTTGGAAAGAAACAATCAGCCGAACCGGCTAAAGTAACAAGTACCTCACTAGCCGAGGAATCAGCTAAGATTATTGATGTATTTGAGAAAGCTGTTACCAATCTTAAAGAGGTAGCATCTAAAGCTCAAGCAGAGAAAGAGGTTAGAGAACAAGAGATTATCGAATTACAAACTGAAGCTGCAAACCTTGAAGCAGTTTCTAACAAAGCAACAGCCATGGCCGAGAAGATTGGTGGGTTGCTATCATAACATTATGGATAAAATCAGAGACGTATCAGAAATTGATTTCAAAGTGGAGGAAGTAATGAAAGCTAAATCTTTCAATGACTTCGTAAACGGAGATGTAGAGAAGGCTTTCTATTTGGGCTTCTTTAGAAATGAATTGCAACAACCTCTATCTGTTGCTATGCAAATTAGAGATGATGAAGGCATAGCCTTAGTAAAGAGTTTTGACGAAGCGATGCAGAAGGCTAGACCTTATGTAGAAGAAATGTCTGCTATAGCTGATGATGCTATGGCTAAAGAGGAGTTCACAATGTTAGATGTAGTTAATGAAGTCTCTGACAAGGTTAACTACAAACAGGAGGAAGACAAATTCTATGTCATCTTTATCTTAGGTATGTGGGTTAAGCATCTTATTGATGAGGATGTCATATCCGAAACCGAAGAAGATGAGGATGATGAGGATTTTGTTGAGAATCCTAATGCCGACGCATAAGTACAGAATATACTGTGATGGTGCCTATTCTCCTGCGAGAAATCAAGGGGGAATAGGCTTTGTCATTTTAGAGGATGACAAGAAGATATTCCAATACAGTAAGATGTATAAGAACAGCACCAATCAGCGAATGGAGCAAATGGCTGTCATAGTTGCCCTGGAATCCATAAAGGAACCTTCTGAAATTACAATAGTAACAGATTCTATGTATATTGTAGGAACTCTTACTAAAGGGTGGAAGAGGAAAGCCAATACTGATTTGTGGGAACGTCTTGATAAGGCTGTGAACAGGCATAAAGTAGTGTCTGTTGAGTGGTGTAAAGGTCACGCAAGTGATGAACATAATAAGGAAGCCGACAAGCTTGCTTATAGTGCTAGTAACGAAATAGGATAAACCTATGAAATACAAGAAGAAAGTACAACGTCTTAAAGACCGACAGGCTTGGTGGGATAAGCAATCTGATTCATTTAAGAGAGCTACTACCAGACCAGGTTCAGTTAAACAAAAGTAATTATGAACAATTTTAGTCCTTCTACAGATACGTCTGTAGGCACAAAGGGATTCACAGCCCAAGAAGTGCAATTAGCTTATACTCTAATGGCTGTAGAGTACATGAAGACTATTAAGGGTCTGAATCCGAATCATCAACTAGTTGATAAGGCTGTCAAACTGAAAGCTTTAGGATTTACTAATTCTAAAGAAGTAGGTGATGCTATCACTTCGGAAGAGGACCTTAAAGTCTTAAAATGTTATAGCTTTTTGCAAAGACATTTCCCTGGCTCATTGATACTTAAGGAGGAGGATTTCATTAATCTGAATGTTAAGTATGGATTAGTTGTTGGAAGACTATCAGCTTATAAAGGTTCTGTGCCTGACGAGAACATTGATGAAATCTCTAAGGTAATGGCCACTGCTCAAGCACTTGAAGCAAATGAGTATGTTAACTATAGCGGAAACGGTTCACCTTTACGGTATGTTACTGGTATGCAAGTTGCTACTCACCCTATGCCTATTGATAGCATGTCCTATCCGGTTGGAAGGTACTTCATTAGGCAGGAACCTTCCCATATTGGACTTATGTATTTGAGTAGAAATAAGGCTAGAATGAATGCATATCCATTCTTTCATATCCTTAATAAAGCCAAGGCACATGATGTGAACATTGCTGATTCAAAAGAATGTAGCAGTGCTGACTTATTCATTGCCGCTCCTATTGAAGAAATGAATGAAACGATGCAGTTTACAGTTCCGGAAAGGAAGATTATTCCTATCAATAATGACCCATTTGTGTTTCAAGTAACTCCAATAGGGGTAATGATTCACTCTAAATGGGGAGTAGAAGCCGAAGACAATATATTCGACAATATTAAACCTTTATAAGATTATGGAATTTCTCAAGTTTAAAAGAGCAGTCCATGCACAGTTTAATCAACTAGCTGCTGGTGTAGACATGCTCTTTCTGACTAATGTAGACAAGGATGCATTATGGGATTGTTATCTTAATTCCTTTTCGGAGGAAGAGAGACAGTCTCATAATTGCAACAATTGTAAACATTATATCAGACATTATGGTAGAGTTGTCGCCATTAAAGACAATAAAGTAGTAACCATGTGGGAGAACCTACAGTTGGATGAACCTTATGCTACTGTAGCTAGAAATCTCGATGCATTAGTGAAATCAAAACCAGTTGTAGATGTTTTTATCACTCGTGATTATGAACTAGGAATTGATAGAAACAATGCCTATATTGACAGTTTGCAAGGTCCTAAAGTAATTACCTGGAATCATCTCTATTATCATATGCCAAATCAATTGGTGTATACAGGAACTGAATCCGTATCTGCTGTAATGGGGACTTTACGCACAACTAAGGAAGTGTTCAAACGTGCACTGGAGGAATTAACTATCGATTCTATAGAAACAGTTCTGGACTTAATAGGTCAGAATGCTTTATATAGAGGAGAACAGTTTAAAAATGACTTAAGTGTATTCCTGGGTCATAAAAGACACTATGATTCATTACCTGATGAAGAGAAAGACAACTGGTGTTGGGCAAACTTCAATCGTGTAGGATGTGCACGCATTCGTAATACGGCAATTGGTACATTGTTGGTAAATATATCATCAGGACTTGAATTGGACGATTGTGTGACTGCATACGAACGTATCATGGCTCCAGAGAACTATCAAAGACCTAAGTCAATTGTTACTAAAAGAATGATTGAGGAAGCACAGAAGAAAGTGCAGGAACTAGGTCTTATGGATTCTCTACCTCGTAGACATGCTGCCTTAGAGGATATAACAGTCAACAATGTTATATTCGCTAACCGTGATGCCAAGAAGGTAATGGCTGGAAACATATTCGAAGAACTGGCCGCAGACACTAAAGTTAATCCTAAGAAGTTTGACAAGTTAACTGAAATTAGCATTGATGATTTCATTGCTAATGTGATACCCACTGCCACTAACATAGAAGTGTTAATGGAGAGTAGGCTGTCTAATAACTTAGTAACTCTTACAGCTCCTGTTAATAAGGATGCTAAGAATCTATTTAAATGGCCAAACAACTTTGCTTGGACATATAATGGAGGAGTAGCTGATTCTATTAAAGAGAAAGTAAGAGCTGCTGGTGGTCAGACTGAAGGCTTCTTAAGATGTTCATTAGCGTGGTCTAACTATGATGACTTGGATTTGCATGTCGTTGAACCTAATAATCTTGAAATTTATTACTCCAACAGAATCGGCAGAAGTGGTGGTAAGCTAGACGTGGATGAAAATGCTGGATATGGCAAAACTCGCAAACCTGTTGAGAACATCATATGGGTTAACGAACGCAAGATGTTTGAAGGTAAGTATGTTGTGTATGTTAATAACTTTCATTGTAGAGAATCTGTTGATACAGGATTTACATTGGAAATAGAACACAATGGAGAAGTCCGACAATTTGTCTATGACAAACCCGTTAAACATAAAGAGAATGTCATGGTTGCCGAGATTACTTACAGTAAATCTAAAGGCATCCAAATAAGAGAGCTAATACCCAGTACTAGCCATTCGTCAGTAAGCCTATGGAATATTGATACTAACAAGTTCCATAAGGTGAACGTGATGATGCTGTCCCCCAATTATTGGGATGAGCAGGGTATTGGCAATAAACATTACTTCTTTATGTTGGATGATTGCAAGAATCCGGAGCCTGTTCGTGGATTCTTTAACGAATATCTTAACAGTGAGCTAACTCCTCACCGTAAGGTATTTGAGGTTCTAGCTGATAAGATGAAGACTCCTTACCAAGAACATCAATTGAGTGGATTAGGGTTCTCATCTACTATGCGTAATTCCGTTATTGTTAAAGTGGACGGAACATTTAGTAGAACTTTAAAAGTCAATTTCTGATGTTTAGATTTCTAAAACGCAATGATTCTGAAGTTATAACTCCAGAAGTGGTTGACGTGCCGGTGACGACTATTCAGTCCAACATAGCTATGGCTCTTGCTTTATGTATGGAGGAATATCTACGTTCTGTTTCCAAGACATCAGTTGATATTCCTAATAGAGATACATTAGTAAGAGAATACAACACGTTGGTTGATGCTGGACTGGGCAGCTCAAAGAATGCTAGGTTATTGCAAGCTAAAATATCGGAATATAATTAACAAGAATCCCGGCCTTCCTGCTGATGTAAAGGCTTTTAGCTACCCTAACATAGTTTCTTTTGATTCTGTTAAGATAAGCAAAAATGAGCTGTTTGTAGCCTGTCCTCCTGGTCAATTAAACAACCCAGAGGTTAGACCCTATTGTGTACCAGCCTTGTGCTTATGGTATTCTCATTCACAGTATGTGGGGAGAAGAGTCAGAGGACAAAGTGTTTGAAGAATATAAACGTATTAACAATTTAATGCTATAATTATGTTTGAGAAAGCATCTAGAATGAAATTGCGTTTTAACACGCAACGTGGAGTTCTTTCTGTTGAAGACTTGTGGGATTTACCCTTAATTCAACTTGACAATATTGCAATTGCTCTTAACAAGAAATTGCAAGAGTCTAAAACTGAAAGCTTCATCAAAACCCGGACTAAGGACACTACCGAACTTGAACTGAAATTCAATATTGCAAAACACATTATTGATGTTAAGTTGCAAGAACAGGAAGACCGTCTACTTGAAAGTGAGAAGAAAGCTAAGCGTCAGAAGATTCTTGACCTTATGGCTAAGAAACAAGACGCTGAACTCGAAGGCAAATCTCTGGAAGAATTAGCTAAAGAACTTGAAGCACTTAATTGATTATGGACTTTGAGAAAGAAATAAAGAAATGGCAGAAGGTGAACAGCTCTGAAACTAAAGCCCAGCTCTTTGAAGCAGTAGATTACATCTGCGCTGATGAGCCTAATGGATTAGTAGGAGTGACTGGTTTGCTATTTGATGCCGATAAACTCAAGAGGAGTATCAATGCTGCGCTTTCCATGAGAGCGGAAGCTAACGTGGTTACACGTAGATATGGTTTGCGTCAGCAGGTGCTATACTTGATGTACTATGGCGAAGAGTGACTATAAGTGCTCTTGCGCTGGAAGAGGCTAAACTTTAAAGGAAGCATGTAAGTAATACTGTGAGTTATGCTGACAGACCGTCCACGTGAAAAGCCCAGTACGTGATACTGGCAAGGGCGGCCGTTAAATCGGAATTGCTTCCTGTATGGTCCCATAGTTCAATGGATAGAACGCTGGTCTACGGAACCTGAAATGGCAGTTCGACTCTGCCTGGGACTACTAACTTAATAAGGAAAGAGATGACTAACTTAGAAATTATTAAAAGATTAAAGACTGCTAAAGACTTGTACGATAAAGATACAAAGCCAGGTAGTGATAAGAATGGTGGTATGTGCCACTATATGAAGCAAGCATTCAACGGAGTGTTTAAAGAAGGAATACCTCCCTCTTATAATGAATTAGTGGCATTAATTCCGGAGTTTAACCCAGAGTTTCTAGGAGGTAATGTCAAACAAGAAGAAGTAGCTAGGCTGGTCTTTTGGTGGCCCGTAGATGAGAAGAAACACAGGCTTATAGCCTTCGATAAACTCATCCATTGGTACACAGAAAGAATCAATAAGCACACTATCTTACTAAAAGCTAAGAAGCTGTTTGAAGACCATTCAGAATACTGGGGAATGTGTTTCTGCATTGAACATGCTATGGCTGGCACAGAAAGAGGAATCAACATCTACGATGAATGTGATGTAGTTGCTATGTTTCCAGAGTTCAATAGAGAGTTCTTAGGTGCACCTAAAGACAGGTATGGTAAGGCATTTTGGTGGACTCCCGATGACGAGAAGGGTCACAATGCTAGGATTGAAGCATTTGATAAACTGATTAAGTATTACGAAGGAAGATGAACTGGATAAAAAGAATCATGAATAAGTTATTTATTGATAATGAGTCCTATAACATTGAAGAGGACAATATCACTATCTCACAAATCAAGCGTAAAATTTACGTAAATGGTAAATTAATATCTGAAACGAATAAGGATAGTGTACATATCAGTTTTACTGGTAACGTAAAAGAGCTTAACTGCAACACATGTGATATTGACGGAGACGCATTTGCTGTACATGGTAATAGTGTTAAAGTAAAAGGCAGACACACTGGGAGTATTAACGTATAGCTTTCAAGGCTCAGTAGCTCAATAGTATAGAGCATCTCCGTCCTAAGGAGAGGGTTGTGGGTTAGAGCCCCACCTGAGTCACAAACCAATTATTAGTTATTATGAAGAATATCTTTAATTTTGGTAAATTGTTGGAAGGTGAATCTATGAATGCGGACGAGGCATATTCAGTTGCCACTTACAATGAAGTGGTGACACAAGAAACTCTAATTAAGAGGTTTCTAGATACTACTGACCAACTTATTAAGGCTAAGAGTGAGAACAATTACTTTAGTCTTGTTATGGATTTGAATGATGATGTAGCTAAAGCCAAGGATGAAATCCTTAAATACTACGAAGATAAACGATTCTTCGTTAAGGTTATTGATAAAGAAGGATATCCTGGCTTAGTTGGAGAATATCTATTCATATCCTGGAAGAAGTGAATTTCTTTATTCTAACATAACCACAGGCATAATTGAGAGTGAAATGCCTGTTTAAGCAGTCCCCACTGCTGTAATGGTGATTTGATTACCATACATTATCTTAAGCCCTTGAGGGTTGGTGTGAATAGACTATTCACATGTTCTTAACATTAATTGTTAACAACAATGACATTCGATGAACAAGACTCTCTTATAGAGTCATTGAACGCGGCTTATGATAAAGCCGGAACTATTACAGATGAAGACATCAAAGAACTGTTTGCCAAGAAGAATGCAATCGCTGATGAAGACGAGCAAACTTCTTATGAGTTCGATGAATTCTTTGCAGAAGTAGTAAGTAAATGGGCGCAAGACGGGCTGACTGATGAGAAAGCTCAATTACTGCTCAATCTTATTGATAGCGCTGACGGTAGTGTGGACGATTCTGAAGACGCAATGTTGGAAGAATTATCTATGGCTGAACTGACTGGCGTGGACATATCTGAAATATTAAAAGATAAGTTCCCAGACTACTTTGAATAGTTCTTATGTATGGTGATAGGTTATGGAATAGACATTCCAGCCAGAATATCACTGGGGGAGGGGGGATGTAGGCTCTTCTTCGTTGCTCCTAGCAACACACCTAATGCCAATCCTTGGTATTATTGTTATCATCTATGATAACGGACTTTAGGCTACGTTATATTTAATGTAGTGCTAATCGCGCAGAACGATATTCGTACTGCCGTTTAGGGTCAAATTCAGATTAGTTATTAGATTATTCTTTACTTCTAATGAGGTAAGGTCTACTCTAGTGATTGTCTGGGTTTGGCCCTTCTTTTTTAACTTTAGATATGCAGAAATTTAAGTACGAAGACAATGAATTAATACCCATTTTACAGGTAGGAGACCTTATCACTGTAAACGGCAGTCCGGTAGAAATCGTTGACAGTGGTTGCGCGTGCTTTGGCTGTTACTTTAAAGCCAGTGACTGTACTATGGAGTGTAGATGTCCACTTGACGAAGACTTGATATTTCGAAAGGTGGAAAAGAAGATTAAACAAGATGAGAGGGTTGAGCAAACTAAAAGCATGGCTGAAGAGGAAGGGATTTACTTCTACTAATTATAAGGGAGATTCGGAGTACTACACATTGAACGGATTCTCTGCTACTGTGAGGTTAGCAGACCATGTAGGAAGAGAAGGAACTGAAACTGATAAATATATAAATATCATTCCAGACGGAGTTGATAGATATGTATTTATTTATGACAGAATATCTACTTCTATGAGCCATAAGGAACTTATTAAGGCATTAGATGCTTTAATATATCTGCATGGTAAAATTCCCAAGTATTTCGAGAATAGAGACCTTATTAAGAAGAGATATGAAGATGCTGTTTCCAGCGTCCAATCCCATTTAGCTAGAAGGACGGTAGACCAACGAGCAGTGTTGGTTAAGGGTGTTAGTACCTTAGAACCCGTCATACTCGAGTTGCAGAAACTATGTTGTCAATTTAGAGTAGAGAAAGAGAAATTGTGATTGTAATATTAATAGTGCTCGCACTGTATGGTGTGTCTTACTTACTAAACATTGTACTGAACTACATGCTTGCATACTACGACTTGGATGAAGAATACTTCTGGGAAGTCGTAGAGGAGGATGTAGGTTGGTGGATGACATGTCCAGTCATATCACCATTCTTATACTTATGGCTAATAGGTAAGGTATTAGAAGAACAATCAGATTAAACTAATACTAACTTTACGGATAATCAAGTATGATTATTGAAGAAGCTGACTTTAGAATGGAATCTGTAGGTGACAATTTACACTTCTGGGACCTATCTATACTAAAGACTATTAAATCTAAGGACGGAGAACGTCAGGAGTTTAAAGTAATTGGTTATGGACTTCCCATATCTGCATGTCTTCAAAGAATAGCGGATTATAGAATAGAGTGTAAGCACCCAGATGCCATGTCTCTGAAAGAATATATTCAAGATTACAAACAAGAAGTAACTAGATTAGAAGAGTTAACTAAAGGAATTTAAGCTATGGCTTCACGTAAGAAAGGTACGGCACCTCATAAGCCGAAGAAGGTGTATGAATTTGTTAAGTTAATGAATTGTGCAAGGTGTGGTAGAGATACTACTCACACGCTGTTCGATTATGACAACAGGCTTTATAAATGTAATGTCTGTGGGGCAGTTTATACCAAACGTGGTAAATAACTAATATTTAACTCATTAAACTTATCAGTAATGAAGAAGGAAACTATCAAAGAGACTCCAGAGGAGAGATTCAAAAGACTAAGAATCAAGGATTTGACCGATGATGCTTTCATGGTGGCAGAGCATTTAAGACAGCCGTCTGTAACACCACGTGACCCAAGTGTGTGGAGTAAAACTCCTAAAGAACGTAAGTTGTGGAAACGCTATAGACGATTCCCCGCTCCAAGTTATCAATGGCCGGCTCCTGCCAAATCTATTCCTATTCCTGGAACTCTGGTCGTGTATGTAAAGGGTGGTAACTTTACTACTGGTAAAATGAATCCAAAGACCAACAAACCTATACCAAAGAACACATTTAGCCATAAATGTATTCAATCTGACATCCCTTTCTTATTAAGTAAATATAAGACAGAGAAGTCCCAGGTTACTAAATATTCTTGGAATGGCAAAACCTACGCCCCCGACTGTCTACCATTCTGGGGACGTTAAACTAACAGTATATCCTTCCTTTCTATATGAAGTACAACTATACCTCATTAGGAAGGATAGGGTAGAATGTGTAGGTTCTAAGTTCTATACTACTGATAAGCCTATTAAGGTAAGGGAATCGCAGTTTATTAAAGTCGACGATGAGATTACATGTGCTAAGTATATTACTTGGCTAGCAGCTCCCCTAGATTATTTAATGAACAACAATTTTAAAGTGTTAGAACGTGAGAATGCTAGACAAAGACGGAAATCCAATACAGGAGAAGACAAGCGAAGGAGTTCAAACCGTAGGCTCTGAACCTACTATGAAGTATACAGAGCAGGTGATTGATAAGTCTAGACGTGTTTGCCCACTATCAACTGTAATGGTTGAGATGTTGGTAAAACAGATGTCAGCCGAACTTGCCAACCATGCTCTGTATATGACCTTTGCCAATTACTTTGAAGTAGAGGGTTTACCAAAGCTAGGTATTTACTGGAGAGGTCGTGCTAAGGAAGAATATTTGCATCATTCTTGGATATTTGAATATCTAACCACTAACGATGCTCTGTTCCAATATCCGCCTGTTCCAGCCATTAATGTTGAAATCACTGATAGAGTCATGCCCTTTGCTGCCACAGTAGATAGGGAGATTGAGACTACTCGTGGTATTAATAAGATTGTAGACCAAGCTCAAAAAGAGAGTGATTGGGCTACATTCCAATGGTTGAATGGAGAGGATGAGGATGAAGGTATGTTAGTTAAAGAGCAAGTAGAAGAAGAATCTATTAGTCGTACTATTCTTGATATAGCTAAAGAACAGGCTACTTGGCTTCGTAAAGAGAATGCAATACTTGATTTCTATAATGGTCTAGGTCGCAAGTAATTGCCTATAATCAGATTAACTTATCTAGAGAGATTACATTTAGAAACATTTAATCTACAAGTTTATGAAAGAAAGAGTTGAGTATAGAGTTGACAGTTTTGTTGATTTTACTGGCATGGAACGTAAGTTCGTAATGGTTGCATTGTCACAAGAAGTATGTGCTGAAATTGACCCAGATACAGAGAACTGGGATGAAGATGCACTCTTAAGTGATAAATGTCTGTCTATTGGCGTATCTGTATGTCAACCAGAAGATGAGTTTGATGAGAATATGGGAGTTCAAATAGCTCTTGGTAAAGCTCGTAAACTACATAATCATGCTCTGTACAGTACTGACCCCGGATTGATTAACCGTGGTGTAGTTAATGCTCTTCTTGACCAGGAAGTAGCATTCTTCAAACAATGCCCTGGCAAGTATCTGAAAGGATATGATACAGCTAAGGCTATCTATGAAGAAGGACGTAAAATGGTTGAACTAGAAGCATCACTATCTGATGAAGAACGTACATGCTTGGATACCTTATTAACTTCTAAGAATGATAGAGTGGATGTTATCTATGATATCTATAACTACTATCAGTCTCAGAAATGAAATTTAAGGATGCTTTCGTTGGAGGTGTGATTGCTGCTGCTATATGCCTTGGTATAGCATGGGCTTGCAAGGATAGAAACACAGTAGTTATTCCTGACAACACTAAATATGAGCAAGCTATAGACTCGCTCAATAAGGAAGTAAGGAAGTTAGAAATTACTAACGACAGTCTAATTAGTGTCATTACCAATTCTAAAGGTAAGATAGACACTATTAATAATTGGTATGAAAAGGAGCTTATTGATATTACTAATCAGTCTATTGCCGCTGATGCATCTTTCTTCGCAGAATATGTATCCCAAGCTGGTAGATGACTCTTTAGTTGTGATTACTCCACAGCAATTAAAGGCTAGTAACCTTATATTTCTGGAGCATAAGAAGCTTAAGCTAGAGAGGTTTGAACTCAATAAACAGCTTACATCTTATGAATTACTAACTGCTAACTATGCTAAAACTGATAGTATAAGACTTCAACAACTAGCACGAGCAGAATTGCAAATGCAGATGTATGATGAAGCTATTAGTAAGCAACGGGAGCAGATAGCTAAGATGAACAAAAAGAACAAGAGATTAACTACATTGTCAATAGGAGGATTTGCTATCAGTGTAGGCTTATTATTAGCCTTACTGATTAAATAGCAAATTCTTGGCAAACTACTATTCGGAACATGGCGAACAAACTATCTGACAGTTTTGATAAGGACAGAGATGGAGTAAAGTACAAATACCCCGAGAGAACTTGCAAAGACTGTTCTAGATATCCCTGTTTCAGAGGTATTGAGCGCAGTGTTTGTGATTTCGCCAAGTATGGTTGTGTGCATTATAAAGACGGTGGGGTTAATAAACGACAAAATGAGCTGGTGGGCTCGGAATGATGATTCAATATACCATACGCGTTGAATTACTAGCTAGTAAGGAAGATGCTGGTGGTTATATAGTCTATGCATTCAAAGATTTGTCAAACGGCACATATAAAATGTGTACCCGATGTCCTAACTGGGAAGGTCCATTCTTAAGAGTTGGTGACATCGGGTATTTGAAATGTAAGGAAGTATATGCAGGGGAAGACACATGGTATAATCCCATCACTGACTCCTTTGAGAAGTATAAATATACCGATATATATTTCGAAGACTTTGTTTATGAGAAACCACCAGAAGGTGAGATTATACTGTAAAAGATTATCTAAATTAACGAGATTAGACCATTATCTAAAATTAATATGATATATCTATGTTCAGAGAGAAATTGGCATCAGCTATCGATAGAAAGAATAATGACATCAACTCTTTCATTTGGAAGGGTCGTAAGCAAGAAGTAAATGGAGCTTTAGTACAAGAGGAGAAACGCTTGGTTGATTGTACTGAAGAAGAACTTCGTAATTTCTATGCACATTGTGATTCTATGCTCTATAATACTAACAAGGACTATCCTGGTCGTTATGTTCTATTGGACATTATTAAAGACCAGCGTCAGCGTTGTAACGCAGAATTGTTCTTGCGCTGGTTAGAACAGGAGCAGCATATGCCAAGGTTTAAGTTCCTAGAGGCGTTAGTCTCTTTCTTGGATATTAATAAGGACGGTATAGACCCGAAAGAGTATCCAATTGAAGGAACTATGTGCGGCTGTCCTAAAGAGTTTGGAGACATTCCAACAGAGACAGTACGCGAAGGTTGTTTGGACAGACTGGGAAAGTTCAACAAACAACACATTACTCTTACATTTATTCTCAAGCAAGGTCTATGGTTCACTGCTCAAGAGAGCAAGGACTTAGTGGAGAAAGACCCTAAGACAGGTCAGATAAGAGATAAGATTGAAGTGGCGAAGGAAAGACTAGGTCTGAAGCCCACAATGCCTCTTTATGTTACTCCTAAAGGACTTAGCTATTCACAGCTTCGTTCTATGGTTAATTTGAAGAGTAAGAAGTATACAGAACTAACTACTGACCAATTAAAGGTTCTTAGAAATAGAATCTTGTATTCTTTGGAAGATGAAGTGAAGTTCCATATATCTCAATGGGAAACTCGCAAGAACCAAATTAAATTAGTATGTGATGCTAAAGGCTATACTTTATAATGTACTCTGGATGCTGACCACAGTTAATCCAGATTACTATGTAGTAGGTATAAGCTGCTTAACGTAACTTGTGAGAATTTACTAATATTAAATAACAGGGTTCAAGGTAATAGATTCAAATGAGTTATTAATTAAGGGCTTAGCCTATAACAAGTGGCAGACTTATTCGGAAACGTAAGCAGAGATGAACGCCAAGCAATTGGTGTTCAACGTTGGGTAGATAATAAGTTGCGTGGTTCTTTAGTCTATTGTACCGGTTTCGGTAAGACTAGAACTGCCATTATGTGTATGAAAAGATTCTTGGCTAAGAATCCTGGTAGAAGAATTATAATAGTAGTACCTACTGATGCACTACAGAGACAATGGCTTAGTGATTTAACAGAGCAGCAAGTCCCAATGGTGTACGAGGTACTAATAATAAACTCTGTTGTGAAACATGAGTGGACATGTGATTTGCTAGTACTTGATGAATGTCATAAATATGCTTCCGACCTGTTTGGAAAGGTATTTGAAGTAGTCAAGTATAAAATAATTCTAGGTTTAACTGCAACTATGGAACGACTAGACGGTAAGGATAGTTATATCAAGAAGTATTGTCCAGTAGTTGATAGAGTAGATGTTAGTGAAGCTACTGCTAGAGGCTGGTTATCTCCTTATAGGGAATACAAAGTCATGGTAGAAGTAGACAATCTAGACAAATACTATGAGTTAAATAGAGAGTTTTATGAGCATTTTGCTTTCTTCGGTCATGATTTTACACTTGCTATGGCTTGTGCTACTAAATGGCAGAAGAGAATTGAGCTAGCTAAAACTATGCTTCCCGACTTTGACAAGAAACCAGATGAATGGAAAGCTCTTAATAAGACCATTCTAATTCATGCTATGGGTTTCAATAGGACTTTACAGGCGAGGAAGAAGTTCATTTATGAACATCCTAAAAAGATAGAACTTACAAATATGATACTTGAGCATAGGCAAGACAAGAAATGTATTACTTTTAGTAAGACAATCAAGATTGCCGAACAAATCAAGTATGGTAAGGTACTATCTAGTAAGGAAACTAAGAAGAAGGGAAGGATGACTTTAGAGGAGTTTAAATCAGCATCTGTGGGAGTACTTAATACTTCTAAGATGTTAGATGAAGGAGCTGACATACCAGGACTGTCAGTAGCCGTTATTCTTGGATATGATTCCAGTCCTACGTCTAAGACGCAGAGAATAGGTAGAGTTATTAGAAAGGCAGAGAATAAAGTAGCGGAAGTCTTTACTTTAGTAATCAAGGGAACTGTTGAAGAAGAATGGTTTCGCAAGAGTACTGGTAGTAAGGATTATATCACTATAGCCGATTCTGATTTATTAAATCTACTAGAAGGGCGAGAATTTACTCCTAAGAAGAACAAAGAAACTAAAATGATATTTAGGTTCTAATGTTTAGAGTGTTATATTGCAACATAGGTGCTGAAGGGCAGCCTGATAGAACTTCAACAGTATCTACTGATGTTGATGCTGTTAAGCTATTAGAGCTGTTAGAGAAGCATTCAGAGCATCGTATTTGCATGATGTCTGTGCATTTAGAGCGTAGCCCTCTAGATGTGCAGAGTCTTATTACGAGCCTGAAATTTAAGTAGATTCGTTTTGAAATGTAACAAGATTATCGTATCTTTGTAATCCTTAACGGTCAAAATTACATGACAACTGAAAGATTGCTTGAACTTGTAATGCTTACTAACACGTTTGATAGTATCATTCATGCTAGTGGTGTCAACGAAAACGGTGAAATTGAATTTGAAGGTGGAATCTATGACGTCAAGGCTATGGTAGCAAGGCAGACAGAACTCTTTAAAGAGTTTATAGCTCCTTACGAAGTAGCAGGCGAAGCTTATGTGATTGAGGACACTGAGAAATCAGAATAACAAAGTATCACAGCTGATAGATTAGTAAGTTATTTACTTATTAATCAATATGCTTGGAGAAATTAAGTTTAACAATAGAGAATCAGTTGTTAATAATGGAGCAGTATAGGCTTACTGCTGAGGAGTTGTTAATGATTGAGTTGCTATTCTTGGCACAACCAGAAGAGGGACATAAAGACTCCCTCATCCGATATCTGGGAATGCCAATAACTAAAACCCGCCTTAGAGACGTATTATTAAGTCTACAGGTGAAGGGAGTCATTACTAAGAAGTATAAAATTCCCGCAGAGGGTCAGACGTTTGACCCTGAATCTGTAATCTTTAATGAAAACTTCATTAAGAATTATAGAAAATATTCCGGAGACCTGGGAGGAGAGTTCTGGGAAGCATACCCAGATATTGTCATTATTAATGGTAGGGAGTATAGTTTAAAGAACTGGTCTAAGAAGTTTAACACTTTGGAAGATATGTTCTTTAGATATGGCAAGAATATAGGGTGGAAACTTGAGAATCATAAAAGAGTGATAGAGTTAGTCAATTGGGCTAAACAGAACAAATGTAATCTGATAAACGTCAATATTGCTGACTTTATAATGTCTAAGGCTTGGGAAGGCATCCAGAAGTTTAAAGATGGAACATATGAAGAATTAGTGTTTGATACTATGACGGAACTATGACATATACTAGCAGACTAATCGAACTTATCAAAAAAGGCAGAGAAGGTGACAATCAAGGATTATCACTTGGAATGCCTAAGCTGGAGCATATAATTGACGGATTAACTCAAGAGACCTATTACCTGATTGCCGCAGGAACTGGTAACGGTAAGACTAGTTTCGTGCTTCACTCCTTTATATATAAGGCTCTACTGGACTCTGATTCTGATAAGGATGTTCAGTTTATTATATTCTCTTTGGAGATGAGTGCTGAGCAGTTACTTGCTAAATTGCTTTCTCTTCATATATATGAGACATATGGTAAACAAATATCTTTTAAAGAGTTATTGTCTAGAGGCAAGGACTCTACACTCTCTGATGAGGATTATGAGTTAGTACAGGAATGTATTCCATGGCTAGAATCTATAGAGGACAGACTAATAATACATGACGGCACTCTCAATTCAGAGAAGTATAAGTCTCTAATCATAGAGGATTTAAAGAAATTTGGAACCTTTGTTGATGAAGATACTTATGAACTTAATAATCCGAAACAAATTATCGCAGTAATTACTGACCACTTAGGCTTAGTGAGACCACAGTTGGGTCGTAGCAAGAAAGAGGAGATTGATACAATATCGGCATATGGTGTCTCATTTAGAAATAAATGTAAGATATCTCCAATCAATATTATGCAGTTCAATAGAAATGCTAATAATGCAGAACGACTAAAACAAGGCTTGCAAGAACCTGATTTGTCAGATTTAAAAGAGAGTGGTTCTCCGAGTGAGGATGCCAATGTAGTATTGGTATTATTTAATCCATTTAGAAGCAAATTGTCTACATATAGAGGATATTGCATTAAAGAGCTAAAGGATGGTTTCAGGTCATTATTGGTTCTTAAGAATAGATTTGGTGCGTCTGACGTAGCCATTGGTGTAGGATTTTATGGTAGGTGTGGTATCTTTAAAGAGCTTCCGTCTGCGTCTGAAATCAATGATTATGACAAGTATAAGAATCCAGATTGGACTATTATTGATTTCCCAGACAGGGAAGTCGAGATAGAACGAACTAAGAAAGATGATTTACGCGTAACCATAACATTATGATTTAATGAGCCAAATTATAGGACTTGGAGGATTTTCGGGAAGTGGTAAGTCTAGTTCCCTACAGTATTTAAACCCAAAGGAGACATTTATCATTAGCTGTACTCCTAAACAATTATCAATTCCAGGATTTAGGAAGAATTACAAGAAGCTAACTCAGGACAAAGACAAGAACTATGTTGGAAATTGGTATTTCAGCAATGAATTTGCCAAAGTGATGAACATCATGAATGTAGTTAATATTAAAATGCCAGAGATTAAGGTCTTAGTAATTGACGATAGTAATTATCTTCTTTCACAAGAGGTGATGTCTAGAAGTGCGGAGAAAGGATATGATAAGCATATTGACTTTGCAAAGCACTATTATGATTTAATAATGAAGGCTATGACTCTTAGAGAGGATTTAATTGTAGTGTTCATATCTCATATTGTAAATGACGGTAACGACTATGACCCTAAATATAAGTTATTTACTACTGGAAAGATGTTGGATAGGTCTGTTAATATAGATGGACTGTTTAATTATTTGCTGTATGCAGAGAAGATTGTAAATGATGAAGAGGTTGACTATAAATTCAGAACAAGGTCACTTGGTCCAGATACTTGTAGAAGTACCGCAGGATGTTTCCCTGATTTATATGTTGAACCTAATATGAAGATGGTGATTGACACAATCAATAAATTTGAATACGGAGAATGATAGTTAAAATGCTGTTAACTTTGGACTTTGACCCAGCTACTGGAGAGTATAAATCTCTAAAGCAGGAAATTGTCAAAGAAGAAGTAAAGACTAGAACAGTCAAGGAAGAGGTTCCAGAGACATCTGAACCACAAATTACCCTAGACCCTAACAAGTACATACTTAATAAAGCAGCTGCCCAATTAATGGGAGTTGCTTGGGAAGATAGACTTAGTATTAAATATCAGAAAATTGACGGAATCACTTTCCCCGTTATAGGAACTGATGAAGCCTTTGGAACCAAAGGTGGAAACAAACTTACTAAGAGTCTGTCTGTCAGCTGTAGAGGTAAAGCTAATGACATGCTACGTCAGTATGGTGATACATTTACAGTAACTACGATGAAAGGTCAAGACGACCTCTTCGTATTAGTTGGTAATGCTGAAAGGCCGGAAGAGCCTGAAGTAGATAACATAGAGGTATTAGAAGATGAAAGCGACAACATTGATTTGCCGTTAGACACAGAGATTGGAGATGAGTCAGCTAAAGAGATTGACCCATTAACTTTTGAACTTTAATACTTATAAACTATGTCAATGAATTTCAACTTAACAAACACGAACGGTACATCATCTATTAAACCAAGACTGAAACCATGGGAAATCCACGATGTTATCTTCAAGGGAATAACATTTAATGAGTTTAAGGGTAAGAAAGACCCTGACGCAGTGTACAAAACCATGAGAATTTCATTCGAGAATGAGAATGGTGTTTATGAAGAAACAGTATTCTGTCCTAAAGAGGGAGATGATGTAAGACAAGTAAGCTCTAACAATGGAGTTGAACGTGAAAGTCCGTCCAACTTTGAGAAGTTTAAATTTATGTTAGCTCATATTGGAGAACAACTTGCTCCTAAGAAATATGAAGCATTTAAGACTAAAACTTTTGCCCTTCCGGAAGAGTTTGAGAAATTGGTAAAGACATTTGCCGACATCACTAAGGATGCAGTTAATAAGCATACTAATCTGAAGCTGATTGCTAATAAGAAAGGCGAACCTTGTCTGCCTTATTTCGTCAATATCAGTAAAGCAGGTGATGCATATATCTCTAACAACTGGTTAGGAGACAAAGTATTCTTCTCTGACTATGAAATCAGTCAGATGAATAAACAGAAGAGTAACGGCCCTACTGACATGCCTGGTACAAGTTCTGACGATTTTGCAGCATCTAATGATGCAGCCACAGATAACGCAGACCTTGACTTTGAAGTGTAATAATTAATTAGTAAATTTGAGGTTCAAACATTAAACATTGAAATAATATGGTATTGGAATATGAACCTAAAATTACTAAGAAGTATTTACTTGAAAGGCAGACTCAGGAAACTTATCTTGAGTACTATCTAGGAATCCCAGTTAAGAAAGGGTTGTTTAAATCTCCGTTGAGAAATGATAATTCTCCTACGTGTTCCTTTTATAGGAATGCGTCTGGAGACATCATATTCAATGACTTCAGCGGACAGTTCTATGGTAATTTCATTAGTGTGGTTATGTATAAGTATAGTTGTACTTATTATAAAGCATTGCAAATAATTGCTAACGACTTTGGCTATATAACTCATAAAACGTTACCTAAGAACAATAAGCCTGTAGTCGCAAGTAAGTCTGAATTTAAGGACGATGGACCTGCGATTATAAGAGCTGATGTACAAGAGTTCACTGAATCTGAACTACAGTGGTGGGCACAATATGGCATTACTAAGGAGATTCTGAAGAGATTCAGAGTCTATTCTTGCAAGGCTGTCTATTTAAATGGCAGTTATTATGCCACTACTGGTCCACAGAATCTCATGTTTGGCTATTATCGTGGTAAGAACGATAAAGGGGTTGAGTTATGGAGAATCTACTTTCCATTTAGAGAAAGAGGAACTACACGGTTTCTATCTAACTGGAAGTCTATCATGTTACAGGGAGCACATCAGCTTCCGGCAGAAGGCGATTTGTTAGTAGTTACTAAGAGTATGAAAGACGTTATGTGTCTATATTCTTTAGGAATTACTGCAATAGCTCCTAATTCAGAGAATTTATTCTTAACTGAATCTCAATTCGAGAAGTTGAGTAAAAGATTTAAGAAGATAGTTGTATTCTATGATAACGACTTACCTGGCATTCATAACATGAACCAGATAAGAAAGAAGTTTAACATAGACTGCATCTTCATTCCTAGGTCTTATGGAGCTAAAGATATATCTGACTTTCATGCTAAATATGGTAGAGAGAAGACACTTAATTTAATTGAAAGGGCATGGAGAACACTGAAGAAGTAAAACCGAAGAAGAGACGTAACGGTGCATATGCTAAACGTAAAGGTAATAATTATGAACTTAAGATTATTAAGGAATTGATAGGACTTGGTTATAAAGGCCTAAAGTCATCTCGTAGTGAGTCCAAGAATCTGGACGATGCTAAAATTGACATAGCTGAAACCGAGGACAAATTGCCATGTTACGTACAATGTAAATGTACTAAGAACACACCGTCTATTGCTGAAATTATCAAAACATGTGGTCGTAAAGACAGACCCTTAGTAATAATCTGGAACAAGCAGATTGACAAGGGAGTAAACATGGGCTCTGACGGAGAATACGTTATGATGAGTAAAGATTTCTTTTATGAACTTATTAAGAAGGCTACGGAGTAATCTGTGGCTTTCTTTGTTTAGTAATGCTTGATTAGAATATCCTATGGCAAATTTGATATATTCACATCTTGACTTACTAAATCTTGAATCATTTAATTATTATATCTGCTGATGAACACTTATATTCTGCCTTGTTATAGTCTGGACGACGGTGATTTATGGCTAGAGAAGGTAAGAGCTAGAAGCTTTACAGAAGCTGAGGATAAGTTTATTGACTTATTCATTACAGATTATGACATAGACCCTCCAGGTGATTATGATGAACTGGCAGGTACTATGGCTAAAGACAAAGAGATAATTATTGGTGACATATACGATATAGAAGAGTTCTAGTCGTACAAGATGACAATGAATGTTTAGAATAGGTTTAGATATTGACGATTGTCTAGCTGACTTTTGGGGTGCTTACTGTGAGTACTTCGATACAGCTAGTAATCCACGTATGCTTGAAGATAGCATGATTACTAGGAATGTACAACGTATTCTTAGTAAGGACAGAGACTTCTGGTTAAATCTCAAAGTAGTTAACAGACCTGATTTTGTTCCGGAATTATATTGCACTAAACGTGTAAACAATAAAACTTGGACTAAAGAATGGCTAAGACGAAATGGATTCCCAGATAGACCAGTCTATCAAATGTATTACCAACACGGTAATAAGGCTGATATGATTAAAGGTAAAGTGGATGTCTTTATTGACGATTCTTTAAGTAACGTACTAAAATGTCAACGTTCTGGACTGCCTGCATTATTAATGCATACAGAAAGGACTATTGACTTTCCTATGTTTAAAGTATTCTCCTTATGTAAAGATGAGATTATAGATGCTTATCAATTCATGAGGAGTTATGCTTAAAGACATTAAAATTACACCACTAATTGAAACTATCAAGTTCCTTGAGATAAGTGATGAGGAGTATTTCAGTGAAGCTTATTCTGATTACATTAGTAATTCTAGATTGAAGCTTATAAACCCAGAACAAGGAGGTAGCCCAGAAGCTTATTTAGCAGGACTGGGTGCTGATGGAAGATACTCCGATTCGCTGTACTTTGGTTCGGCAGTACATGAATTAGTACTGCAACCAGAGTCTTTTATTCTTGTAGAGTCTGTAGATAGACCAACAGCTAAAGCCGGATTCATGGCTGATGAGCTGTATCCTTTATTTATAGCTAATGGTGTTGTTACTAAGGATGAGATAGTAGTAGCGTCTGACAAGATTAGCTATTATAAAGGTAAAATGGATGAAGACAAAATGGATGCTCTGCGCATAAAATGCGAGAACTATTATGCTCAACGCACAGCTTATGAGTGGGGCAGCAAATATGTTGCAGATAAGGTTCCAATTTATCTTGATGCTAAATCTAGAGACAAACTACGAGAATGTATTGTATCAGTTGAATGTAATCCACAAATACAATCCTTATTGAATCCAGACTATTTATTAGAGAAGCCAATCTCCAAGAATGAGTCTGTACTATTAATAGATGTGCTTGTTGAGCATAATGGTCTTAGTAAGGTTCTCAAACTAAAAGCTAAGTTGGATAATTTTACATACAGTCCAGAGTCGAATGAATTAGTTCTCAATGACTTAAAGACTAGTGGACATTATCTCACTAAGTTTCATGAGAGCTTTGATAAGTATCACTATGCTAGGCAAATGGCTATGTATATGTGGATGCTGAAATTGTACATAGAGAATGAATATAAGGCAAAACCCACACTTAAGGCTAATATGTTAGTGGTATCAACAGTTCCGGATTTTAGGTCTGGAGTGTTTCCTGTTAATAATGGTCATATGTTGTCGGGTTTTACCGAATTTACTACATTGTTGAGGCGTGTAGCATATTACGAGCTTTATGGATACGATGCTGATGGAATACTATGAGCCTACTATGAATGATTTGAAGGAATACTACAAGCAGTACTTCAGTTTAGGATGTCTGGCCTGTGATATAGGAACTAAGTTCGCTTTAATATCACTAATATGCTTTCTTACTAAGCAAGCTAGGAACAAAACTCCTAACGCAACTACTTGGCAAGTAATCCAGAAGATTAGACAGGGCAAAGAAAGTCATAATTCGGAGGGTCTTCTTAAAGGTCTCGCAGTTATATGTGATGATTTTATGAGAAACACTACCGAGTTCTTGACATTTGATTTAAAATCGGCTAAAGATATGGTTGCTAAGATTAATGAAATTCTTGATAAAGAGCTTCCTTGGGAACCTACTACGCCAGAAACGCCATTTTAATTATGGTACATGACAGATATTTGAATAACATGGCTATAATTCATAGTTTGGAAGTATTAGCCAGGAAACATCCCGATATGCGTTTCCACCAGCTGTTATGGGCAGCAGGATTAATAGAGAAACGCTCTGACGAAATCGTGGACAAGTTCTACGAGGAAAGTCGAGACACATGGAAGCAAATGACTAAAAATGAATTTTGCTTTCCGCCAAACGATAATAGTTAAATCTTATTAACTCACAATTGTTGGCAATTTACTTGTGTAGTTACAAGAAATGTAGTATCTTTGTAACGCTTTCCTCTCGAAGGAGAGTCAGATTAATAGAATTAAATTTAGATTATTTTGCATTAGAACTGTTTGGTAGTTTACTATTAAAGCAGTACCTTTGTAATACAATAACAAAGAGATATGACAATGAACTAATGTTTAAATTCCAATTAATTATGACAAACCAAGTAAATTTTAAGAACGTAGAAGTAAAAGGTTATACTAAACAAGAAGCAATCGCACAAGCACCTTTCCAAGTAATTCGTGATGCAACTCAAGCATGGAAGACAGCTGGTAAACCTATTTCAGAGAAAGCTTTGAAGGAATTTGAAGCAGAGTATCTGGCTAAGCATACTAAGTTTGCTGCTGGCATCGGATGTTCTATCACATTTGAAGCAGGTTCTGCTGATACTCGTGAACGTCCTTATACTATGCGTGACATCAAGAACGAGAAAGGTAAACGTAAATACAAAACTGGCTATCAGGGAATCAATCCTGCAACTGGTGAAGTATTGTTCTTGAACTTTGAAACTAAAACTAAAGCCAAAGAAATCGCTAAGGAACTTTACACTGAGAAAGGTTATACTGGCGATATCTATTGCAAGTACATCAAGGCTGTAGTTGAAGGCGAAGACGGTGCTTTTGAAGTAAAACACACTCCGTCAAAATCAGCTAAGATGGGTACATACATCTGCTTTGGGGTCGAAGGATAAAATTTAACTTCTATTGACTTTAAATATCAAAGGGATTATCTTATGTGAATAAGGTAGTCCCTTTTCTTTTTATTCAGATGTGCATAACTAAAAGAGATTAGATTTTATATAAGCACCGAAAGGTTATCTAATTTTAACTCAGAAATGAGAGAAACAACAATTATCAAGCTAATCAATCACTTACAAGAAGTTTTAAAACAGAACATTAGTTTAAATGCATATGCAGAACAAGTAGGTCTTCCACAGAATTACTTCTGGGTAAAGAAACAGGTAGTAAACAAAGATATAGCTGATGGCAGTATCGACAAGGAATCCTACGACATGATAATGAGTCTGTATGACAAGGTTAGCAAGAGAGGTATTATACGTCGTTCTAAATTGGAAGAAGTGACATCTTCTGAAGAGGAGGAAACTAGTACTGGCAAGATTACATTGGTCAGAAATGATGAAGGTAAGATTGTTAAGTATCAATTCACTATCCCGCTAAGAGACAAAGCACCATTTACTGGCAGTCTTACTAGGGATGAAATGAATATGATTCATAGACTTTACTCTTATTATGGTTCATCCATAACACAAAGAGAAGTAAGTCGTAGCTTCCCTGAATATTCTCTAGAGGAGTTTAAGAAGATTCTCAAAGTCTTCAATATTACTAAAGCCGCAGCACCATTTGCTCCTCATGTTATTGAGGAGAATACTATTGACGAGCTTAAAGATATGCAACTAAGGGAGAAGGAGAATGACTTCCTAAGGGGCATAGAAGCAGAACGCATCAAGAATAACGAGCGACTACTTAAGAAGTATGCCATGGAGAATGCCGAACTGAAAGCTAAAATAGCTGACGGCAAAGCTCTTATAGAAGGGCTAGACTTCAATAATCTGTATGACTGGGGACGTATGCCGACAATTTCTAACGGCAAAGACCTAATCATATGGTTGTCTGATATTCATACTGGAGCCGCAGTGTCTCCTCTATCTATTTATCAGAATCCTTATAACGAAGAAGAAATGAAGAAGAGATTTGACATGATTATAAAGAGAGTATATACTGAAGCTTATTACATTGGTGGTGGGTTTGAGAATATAGTTATCTGCAATCTTGGAGATTCTCTTGACGGATATAATGGACAAACTACAAGAGGTGGTCATGAACTGGCTCAAAACATGAGCAATAAGGAGCAATTGCAAACTTATATTAAGTTAATGACTAGCTTTGTTAAATCTCTGATAGAGAATGTAAAGCATACCAATATGTATTATTATTGTGTTGGCGAGTCCAATCATGATGGTGATTTTGGTTATGCTGCTAACTTGGCATTAGCTGCTGTATTAGAACAGTTTGATGTTAAATGTCAAGTATTTGACAAGTTCATAGGAGAGTTTACTCTTAATGAAACTACCTATGTAATGTGTCATGGTAAAGATAATAAAGACATGTTCAAGAATCTACCATTAACTCTTGACGTGAAGACAGAGAATTTCATCAATGAATATTTGGACAATAAGGGCATCACTGGTAATGTAGTCTTTGTAAAAGGAGATTTACATCAGTCAGCCACTACTTATGGTAGAAGATTTACCTATAAGTCAGTTGGTTCATTATTTGGAAGTTCCGAATGGATTCACAAGAATTTTGGAAATACATGTTGGAGCTGTGACTATTCTATTGTCGACGAAGCTGGTAATAGATTAGATGGATTAATCACAGCTAAGTCCTAAGTTAGAAATTCTATAATTCCATACAAATAGTTTTAATTCGTCCATATTGTTTAGTAACTTTGTCAAAAAGTTATTAATATATGGACGAACAAAATTTTAAATTTAATTATGTATTCCAGGGACAAGATTGTACCCTATCAACTGGAGTCTATAAGATTACTATCCAGAATCATGTTTACATCGGTAGTGCAGCAATCTCTTTTAGAAAACGGTGGAGACAACACCAGTTAGACTTTATTAGAGATATACACCACTCTAGGTTCGCGCAGAACGCATTTAATAAATATGGCATTGCCACATTTGAGATAATGGAATTATGTCCTAGGGAACTATGCATAGAGAGGGAGCAATGGTGGATAGACACTTTGAAACCAGACCTGAATATTCAAAAGATTGCTGATAGTGCTTTAGGAGTCAAGAGGACTGAGGAAGCTATAGCTAAGAGAACAGCAAAGCAAGTTAAGACAATCTATCAATATGATTTAGATGGAAATCTAATCAAGGAATGGGATAGTGTTAAACAAGCTGGAGAAGCTCTTGGAATTAATAGACCTTCTATTAGTAACTGTTTAAAAGGTAGATACAAGTCTGCTGGGGGATTCATTTGGAGGTATTCTGTGGAAGAGGTTTCTCCTGTGAAGAAAACCAAGTCTATAGAACAATATGATTTGGATGGAAATTTAATTAAAGTATGGGACAGTATAAATTCTATTGAAAATGGGACTGATTACAAAAGGAAGACAATTTATGCTTGTGCAAATGGTCAAAATAGTACAGCGTATGGATATGTATGGAAGTATTGTAGATAATAAACTATGCTTAATGTCAGAATTATTACTATAATGCCTAAGAAACTTACTACTGAAGAATGGATTAATAAAGCTAGAATTAAACATGGAGATAAATATGATTATTCTAAATCTGTGTACACTGGAAGTAGAGATAGAATAATCATCACTTGTCCGAAACATGGCGACTTTACAGCTATATCCGGATTGCATATTTCTAGAGGGGATGGTTGTCCTGAGTGTGCTTCATTAGCTAAAAGTAGCAAGCTTTCATTATCTAATGAAGAATTTATTAACCGTTTACGTGACATGTTTGGGGATAATTATGATTACTCTAAAGTCAAATATAATGGCACTAGAGGGTATGTTACCATAGTATGTCCTAAACATGGTGAATTTTGGCAGACTCCAAATAGCCATATACAAGGTAGTGGCTGCTCAAGTTCAAAGGGCGAAGAAGAGGTATGTAACATTTTGTTAAGTAATGGAATTAAATTTATAAGGGAATACACTATCCAAGTGCCTAATGAGATTAACACCTCTGGACACGCTTATATTGATTTTTACTTACCAGAATATAATACCTTTGTGGAATATAATGGCATTCAACATTATAATCCTAAAATGGCATTTGGCGGGTCTTTCAAATTTGAGCGACAACAAGCTCGTGACGAGTATGTTAGGCAATATTGTAAAGACAATAATATCAAATTAATAGAGATTCGTTATGATGAAGATGTGTGGGAAGTTTTGACCAGAGAACTTCTTGATAATCAAACAACAAACGAAGAATGCAAATAAGTATTGACCAACTCATGAATGGTAAGGCTACTAGAATAGGTAAGAGAGCATATTTACCAACTGTTGCCTATGTAGAGCCTTTTATTGAAAGAATGTCCAAGTTTACTAAAGACTTTATAGTTGAAGTAGAATTGCCTAAACAGGTCACTAGGACAGTCGATGCAGATGATATTACATATAATCGTGTATTGATTCAAGCTGTAATGCCAGAGAGTTGCAGCTTTGACAATCATGATGAAGTTATTGGCATGGTCTACGGACTAGATGTTCGTAAGCCAGTAGCCAAGATTTATAGAGGGGCACTTAACAGAGCATGTACAAATCTCTGTGTATTTGACCCAGAATTTCTCCAAATGCAGCCGGTTAATCCAGAAGAAGCCTTGAATTATAAAGCTGTAGAGCATTTATTAAGTCAAACTTCTGATATAAAGCTGATGTTGGAGAATCTTCATAATACTACATGGAAAGCTGAAGACGATTTAGTAAGTTTAAACTTAGGCAAATGGCAAAGAAATGCTATGCATATGGTTTATAATGTAGGTTATGGAGATGTCAAGATAGGAACAGACCTTGTTACTAAGGCGTATAGTTCTATGTTTGAGGACCCAGATTCTTCATATTATATTGGAGTGGGTAATGAGGTGGATATGTTTACTGTGTACAATGCATTTACGCAGCTAATTAGTAATGACAAGGGTAAAGATTTGATGAATAGAGCAGAGAAGACTCTATTACTAAGAAACATATTAAACTTCTAATTAATGTTAGTAATTAAGAGAGACAAAAAAGTAGAACCTTTCGACGTTAATAAGATTGATGCCGCAATTACTAAGGCATTTAACGCTGTTAACGAACCAATTGATTCTGATATTCTTCAGGATATTAAAGATGAGTTGTATATTAACAACATAGTTTCAGTTGAGGAGCTTCAAGACCAGTTAGAGAAAGCTCTTATGGCATGTGATTATTATGATGTTGCTAAGGCATTCATCTTGTACAGGCGTAAAAGGGCAGAGAGCAGGGCTTTAAATGAAAAGAAACAATTCATTAAAGACTATGCTAAAGCCAAGAATGCCGCAACTGGTAGTAAATACGATGCTAATGCTAATGTTACCGAGAAGAACATTGTAACCTTAAATGGAGAATTGTTCAAAGGTGATGTTATTAAGGTAAATCGTGCAATTCTTACTGATAAAATCAGAGAGTTATATGGAGAGGAGCTAGCTAAGGAATATATCCGTATGCTGGAACAACATTTACTTTATAAGCATGATGAAACATCGATTATGCCCTACTGCGTGGCTATCACTATGTATCCCTTTCTATTGGAGGGGTTACAGCCAATTGGAGGTTTGTCTGCCAGACCCAAGAACCTGGATTCTTTCTGTGGCATGTTCGTTAATCTGGTATTTGCGATTAGTTCTCAATTTGCAGGTGCAGTAGCAACTGGAGAGTTTCTAATGTACTTTGATTACTTTGCTCGTAAAGAGTGGGGTGATGATTACTGGAAACATCCAGAGGAAATGGTTGACAAACGCAGAAATATTGACAAGACGTTAGAGCAGAAGTTCCAGCAGATTGTATATTCAATCAATCAGCCAGCAGCTGCTCGTAACTTCCAATCAGTATTCTGGAATATCAGTTATTTTGATAAGAACTACTTTGAAGGTATCTTTGGAGAGTTCTATTTCCCAGACGGTACACAACCTCAATGGGAATCTCTTAGTTGGTTGCAGAAGAAATTTGCTAAATGGTTTAATGAGGAACGTACTAAGTGTATTCTTACATTCCCTGTTGAGACCATGGCGCTTCTAACTAACGGAGAGGATGTTGTTGATGAAGAGTATGCAGACTTTACAGCAGAGATGTATAGCAAAGGACACTCGTTCTTTACTTATATGTCCGATAGTCCTGATTCCTTATCTTCCTGTTGCAGACTTCGTAATGAGGTTACTGATAATCAATTCAGTTATTCTCTTGGAGCTGGTGGTATTGCTACTGGTAGTAAGTCAGTAATGACCTTAAATATCAATAGGTTAGTTCAGGATGCAGTTAATAATGGGTATGATATGATTGAGTATTTGCGTGAGAATGTGAAGAAAGTTCATAAGTTCCAAACAGCATATAATGAATTGCTTAAAGACTATTTAAAAGACGGGTTGCTTACTGTATATACAGCTGGATTCATTGATATGAAGAAGCAGTATTTGACTATAGGTGTTAATGGAGTTATTGAGGCTGCGGAGTTCTTAGGAATCCCAGTTAATGATAATCCAACTTATAGAGAGTTTATGCAATCTATCCTTAAAACTATCAGTGATGAAAATCGTAAAGCGAGAACTAAGGAGTTAATGTTTAACACAGAATTTGTGCCTGCAGAGAACCTTGGGGTTAAACATGCTAATTGGGACAGGAAAGCAGGTTATGTAGTTCCTAGAGATTGCTATAATAGTTATTTCTATGCTGTTGAAGACACATCTCTTACCGTACTTGACAAGTTCAAATTACATGGCAAGGAATATGTACAATACTTAGACGGAGGTAGTGCATTGCATATGAATCTCGATGAACATCTTAGTAAGGAACAGTATCGTAACTTGTTGAGAGTGGCAGCAGTCAATGGTACTAATTATTTCACATTTAATATTCCAAATACTATTTGTAATGATTGTGGACATATTGATAAAAGGTATCTCAAGGAATGTCCAAAATGTGGGAGTAAGAACGTTGATTATGCTACTAGAGTTATTGGTTATTTGAAACGTATTAGTAACTTCAGTCAGGCAAGACAGGAGGAAGCTAGTAGAAGATTTTACACTCATGCTTAAATATGTAGGTTTCGATATAGTCTTCAGGGAAATTCCTGACGAGACTACACTAGCCATAAACATATCCAATTGTCCATGTCACTGCAACGGCTGTCATAGCTCTTACTTGGCAGGAGACGTTGGGGAAGTCCTGACTATTACTAGAATAGAGAAGCTTATTAATGAGAATAAGGGAATTACTGCCATTTGCTTTATGGGTGGCGATAACGACCCTAAGCTCATTAATCACTATGCTGGATTAGTAAGGACGTTAACTACCACTAAAACGGCTGATAAGTTTACTATTCATAAGGAAATTAGGTTTCCCAAAGTAACCATTCCTGCCGAAACAGAAATGGAATGGCAGCAAACAGTACCACTTGATATAAAGATTGGGTGGTATAGTGGTAGAGCTACATTGGCAGATGAAATTGATTTGCACAATTTCGATTACATCAAGTTAGGACCTTACATAGAGGAATGTGGACCACTTGATAATCCAAATACCAATCAGAGATTATATAAAACGATAATGACTGATGACGGTCCTAAATTAAAGGATATTACCTTTAGATTTTGGAATAGAGAACTATGAGTACAATAGCTTGGTCAGACGAACAGCTATATGCTATAGATAGAATGATTAGGTTTTTAGATAGTCCAGATAGGATATTAGTTCTTACTGGCTATGCAGGAGTAGGTAAGACAGCTGTTATGAATGAATTTGTACAATATCTAGATAGTACTAGAGGTTGTAGATTCTTTAAGTTGTGTGCTCCTACTCATAAAGCCAAAGCAGTACTTGAAATGGCTACTGGCTATAGAGCTACTACATTACATAAACTGCTAGCACTTTCCCCTAAACTGGATATATTTAATTTAGACTATAAAGACTTGAAGTTCTATTCCGATGGTATGGGAGACATTCCAAACAAAGGACTAATAATCATTGATGAGGCATCTATGGTTAGTGATGAACTTTATGATTTACTTATAGACTATTGTGAAACACATCAGTGCAAAATCTTATTTATAGGGGATGTTGCACAGATTGCCCCAGTTAAGAACGGAGGTCTTAGTAAAGTGTTTAGTCATGAAAATGTTGTCCGTCTAACCAAGATATTTAGGCAAGACGAGAATACAGCATTAGCACCAATATTATTAACATTAAGAGAGAATCCTATATCTAAATTCGAAACTCGAATGGGAGAGAAGGGTTCTCTCATTTGTTATAATGACACTAAGCAGTTTATGGTTGATGCAGCTAATAAGATTAATCATGGAATAAAGCATAATGATGTAAATTATACTAAGCTGATAGCTTATACTAATAAGCGAGTTAAAGGATTCAATGATTGTATACGCAGAATACTATACAATGACAATGAACCTTATCATAAATTCGAGTTTCTAACTGGCTGTGAGAACTTTGAATATAATGGAGAAATGTTCTTTAACTCTTCAGACTATATAATTACAAGCACTAGAAGAACCACTAGGAATGTACCTCATTTTACTAGACTTCCAGGGTTCGAATTGGGATTATATGATAGCGTTGATAGACGGCTATTAGACGTATTCATAATAGACCCAACAGACATAAATCCAGACTACCTGCAAACTTTGGCACAACAGATTGAGTCTATAAGGCTAGATGCTATACAGGCGAAAAGGTGGGGTAATAGAACTAAATCTGGATATTTATGGGGTAAGTATTTTGACATGACTAAGTCCTTTGCAACCCCAGTACCACTGTTATTTGATAATAGAGTAATTAAGCCACAAACTTTTGATTATGGATACGCCATAACAGCACATAGGAGTCAAGGCAGCTCTTACAATAATGTGTTTGTAGATACCGGTAATCTTAAGTTGGATAGAGACTTATTAGAACTACGACAGCTTCAATATGTATCTTTATCAAGAACTAAAACAGATGCTTATGTATTGACTTAATACCTATGAATTACTCAGATTTTGTAAACGAAGCTCTATGTAGAGGATTTGAACATCCAGAACGATTATACATGGTAGCTTATAAACTAGACATGCCAGAAGTATACACTCTTTGTACAGAGGAAGAAAGTATATGGCCAGGAATATATGAATATCATATAAATGGTAAGATATTCTACATATTAACTGAACACGAGGCATGTAGAATCGTTGATAACTATCGTAGAATGTTAGCTAGCAAATTAGCTGACCAGTCGATAGATAATGCCATTACTAGAATCACTGATGAGGAAATGGCAGCAGCTTACTATAATGACATATTTGATGTATTTGATGTTGTTCAAGAAGTAGAGCTGGAACTAGATGGAATATTATTTCCTAAATACTATATTGTTGAATGCTAACATTTAAGTATGTTTATGATAGCCAACGTCCTGATGCATTTAAGGACGCACTATCAACAATGAACGGTTACGTATTTAATTTTGAAACTTATGACGTGAATCATTATAAGGAACGCAAGAAGGCTTTCAAGATTAAAGGGAGCTGTAGTGCTAGAGAGAATCCTTTCTTGGCTGTATATGATGATAACGATACATTAATCAAAGCTTTCTATACAGAAGCTGGTGAATGTAATGCAAATCATGTACATACTTGGCTGCAAGACTACTTTGCTACCAATGGTAAGAAGGGCTTTATGACTATCACCAAAGTGTTGGGAACCAATAACGTTAGAATTGAAGAAGGTCATAAGGAGTCTGGATATACTAAAGCATTTATAGAAGGTGCTCCTTTAGAACTTAATTCGAATGATAGATGGTTCAAGACATCTAATGTAATTGAGATTGACTGGGAGAATAAAAGATTCACAACTATAAACTCAATTTATTCATTTACGTTCAATGAAAGTTCAAGTAATTAATCTATCGAATAACAAACTTCCCCAGTATGAAACTCCTATGTCAGCAGGTATGGATATACGTGCAGACTTCAGTAGAGTAACAGTTGACAATCCTATTAAAGCTTATGGTGATTGCGAAGTTGTGTTTGCATCACCTAAAATGGACGGCAATAAAGTAACTATGCTGCGTCTTGACCCGGGAGCTAGAGCACTTATCCCGACTGGATTAAAGATTGCTCTCCCCACTACTGATTCAGATTGCGAGTTTATTTATGAGTGCCAAGTAAGACCTAGGAGTGGCTTAGCTTTAAAGAAGGGAATTACTGTATTAAATACACCTGGCACTGTAGATGCAGATTATAGGAATGAAATACACGTTATTCTTATTAATCAAGGACATGAAGCAGTATGGATTGAGGATAAAGAACGTATAGCTCAATTGGTATTCACAACTGTAGCTAAGGCTGAATGGGAAGAAGTTGCTAGATTAGATGAAACAGAGCGTAAAGGTGGATTTGGGCATACCGGTGAGAAATGATAAGTACAGTAGAAGTAATCGAGAAGAGTAAAGCCATATCCGATATAGGATTGGAAATCCAGACACTTAATAATGCCTATGCTAATCATGCGAAGGCGATGAGTGAGACTATGGAGAAGATTAAGGAATTGAAAGCTAAACAGGACGAATTGGCTAGAAACCTTATTCAAGAGTGTAATAAGCCTTTAACTGTAGATGATTTAGACACTGACGTATAAAACAACAAATTATGAATTACGAAGAATTTGTAGAAACCATTGAGAAAGACGCTGAACAGTATGCTAAATCTTGCGTGTGTGATGCAGATGAACATGACGATGCAGTGGAAGCAATTGCCGCAGATTATATCGAAGGTGCAATGAGGGCTTTTGAAATCTTAAATGGATAAATTAGTAACTAAAGACAACAAGGGTAAAACTAGAGTAGTCGAGATTAGTTGCGAATGGGATGATGCCCAACATGGCTTTGTTATAAGAAGAAAGACTTATCAGTATGGTGGCAAAGTAACTGTGCAGCCAGAGATATGGATATTCCAAGGCAAAGCCAAAAGGACTGTTGCAGAACAGGCTAAGTTAGAGTACAATTCTCATCTAAAGAAGTATACAGATAAGGGTTATAAGCTACTTCCATCCTCTGTTAACATAGAGGATGCGAAGGCAGTTGCAGCATTTGTTGAAGAACACCTAGGTGAGGGTGTTACTGATTCAAATGGATTTAAGAAGCATATGAAAGCCAAGAAGTACGAGGAGGTAGCTACTAAGGTATTTGATAAAATCAAGTACTGGCTAGGTTCTCGTAAGATAGACGGTGTCAGATGTTCTTTCTATCTAAAGGACGGAGAGATAGTATCTGCTAGTCGGGGAGGTGGTGATTATGACGCTTCTACAGTACACCTAAGAACACATCCCAAGATGATAGAGTTATTTAATAAGATGCCAGATTTGGTTCTCGATGGTGAACTTTACATTCACGGTCGAAGCTTGCAGTATATAAGTGGTACAGCAAGATTAGAATCTGGAGAATCCCGCTGCAATGAATTGGAATATTACATCTATGATACCATGGATGCTAATATGACAGCACAGGAAAGGTGGAATTATATATCTGACGAAATAGCTCCTATACTTGGAATTGTGGATTTTGACCCTAATGCTAATTGGAATGAAGATGACCTGAAGGTTAGAATAGTTCCAGAAGAGGAAGTAGTAGGGTGGACTAACATTCAGAAGCTTCATGATAAATATGTCAGCGAAGGGTTTGAAGGTATAGTTATTAGAGACCCGGACAAACCATATAACTATGGAGGACGTACTAATGCCATGATTAAAGTCAAAATGTATCAAGACGACGAGTTTGAGATTGTTGGCTATAGTGACGGATTACGTCCTGAAGATATGGTGTTCATATGTAAGACTCAGGCTGGTAAGGAATTTGAAGCCAAGCCTATGGGACCTAGAGAACTTAAGTATGAATATCTAGACAGAATGGAGGAACTTATCGGTAAAATGGCTACTGTCAAGTATTTCTACTACTCTGACGATGGCAGACCATTACAACCAGTACTTAAGTGCATCCGAGACTATGAATAAGTATGAATTACATTGTAGTATATAGGCAGCAAGGCGAACCTAAAATGGAGTTCTTTAAATATCGCGACGAATCAGACGTTGCATATAAAAGAAGTACATTAATTAGGAATGAAGATGATGTGATTGATATTATGCGGAAGCATTATCAACCAGATGATGATGTCTTTGTTATTAGAGAAACACTATTAAATGTAGATGATTTCTCTGATGCAGAGTTAATTAAAATACTATCTAACGCATTGATGTATCTGTGATTAACAAAACTTCAATATCTATAAGCGCTAAGGTGGCAGACTTATTAACTTCTCTGGTAGGGAATACTCTATCAGAGGAGGATAAAAGTCAGCTATATGAAACTGTATTTGATTTCTATAGAGACCTTCTTAGAGGTTATGACAGTGAGACTATTAATGAAATTCAAGAACAACTAAAAGGTGTAATATGGTAAAAGGGAACTTTATAGAAGTAGTAAATTCATTGGAAGCTATCAACTCCAGATGTTTCAAATTGTCTGAAATGGGAATTGATATTGCTGACAGTGATATAGTCAGTAATGCTGAATGTATAGCCATGGCTATATTTAAAGAGAACTATACTGACGAAGGCATAGACTGGATTATGTGGTGGGTTTACGAGAAAGCCGGAGACCCAGATATAAAAGCCTATGACGAAGAGGGTAAAGAAATTATAAGCACATTGGATGAGCTTTACGAATATGTTGAATCATCCTACAAGATTGTTTAATTTTAATTTATAAGATTATGAACGAGACATTTGACTTTGGAGAAGCTCTATCTATGATGAGAGCAGGTATGACAGTTACCAACTTAAGTAAGAGACGTTACAGAATGAAGGAAGGCAATATCATCTGTCTTCCTATATCTGGTTCTAACCAGTACTACGTTGTTACTAAGTGGTTTCCTGATGCCGTTTTAAGTCAAGATTGGAGTCTAGCTGAAGATTAGCTGTAAGCAATTATTGACTAGTTTTGAATGCAATTAAATCAATCACCTAAAATCAATATTAACTATTGCGCTAAGATTGTGGAAATCCACGATTTTACACCACACCCAAATCCTAAGTGCGAGCGTCTTAAATGTGCTCATATAGACGGATATACTATTTCGGTTAGTAAAGATACAGAACCTGGAATGTATGTGTATTTCCCTATAGGATGTGCTATTGACTATTCTTTCTTGTCAGCTAATAACCAGTTCAGACATATTGAGCTGAATGCTGACAAGGAAGCAGCACCTGGGTATTTCGAAGATAACGGAAGAGTGAAGATTATTAAGTTGCAGGGCCATGTTTCAGAAGGATTTATTATGTCTATAGAGTCCATTACTAAATGGATAAGCTCTCTTGGACATACCGAAGCTGTAACTGGAATAGATGCCGGCACTGAATTTGATAGGGTAGGAAACCTGTTTATTTGTAAGAAGTACGTATTAGAGAATAGAACTTCTGGCTCCAGCAATAAAACTAGAACTGGTAAACAGCCTAAAGGGTTGAGCAAGTTAGTTGACAATCAGTTTAGATTCCACTACGATACTATTTTTATTAAGAAGTGTCCATGGATAATTAAGTCAAACGACATTATTAGTATTACTAGTAAAGTTCATGGCACGTCTGGAATATCAGCAGATGTGTTATGCAAAAGGCAATTGAAGTGGAAAGACAAGGTGGCTGGCTGGCTTACCTATGTACCTGACACTGCATACGACTATCTGTGGTCCTCTAGAAAGGTTGTAAAGAACCAATATTATAATAAGGAAGTTAGTGAGGGTTACTATGGCTGTGATGTGTGGGGAGAAGCTCATAAAGTATTACAGCCATTTTTAACTAAAGGATTAACTCTTTATTATGAAATTATAGGCTGGCTTCCTACTGGAGGAGCAATTCAGTCAATGGGAGGTAAAGCTTATGATTATGGTTACGATATGCCGATATGGGACCCTACTACTCAAACTACTCCATATAAGTATAATGTGCATTTTGGTATCAGAGTGTACCGTATTACTTATACTAATCCTGACGGAATAGTGTATGAATTTAGTGCTAGACAAGTGCAACAATGGTGTAAAGATAAGGGCCTCACTCCGGTAACAGAACTGTATTATGGATATGCGAAGGATTTATATCCGGATATATCTGTATCTGAACACTGGAATGAGAATTTCATACAAAGATTAGCCGAGGACAAGAATTTCTTCATGGAAGAACTATCTCCGGAATGTCACAATGATGTGCTGCATGAAGGTATAGTGATTCGTATAGAAGATGGTCTATCTGGGGCATATAAGTTAAAATGTAATAGATTCTTATTTGCAGAATCTAAAGCATTAGATAAAGGTGAAGTTGATATAGAATCTGACCAATGAACAGGTATATTATAACTTGCATTAATGATTTCGAAACATATAGTGGATATGCTGCATACGCAGAGAGCTTGTTCGATGAAGACATGAACAATGCAGCTGATGCATATGCTTTCAAAATCGCAGTTGGTATAGTTCCAGATTCGTTTATAGTTACTACAGAAGGTTATGAATATCATAACATGACTGAAGAAGCTATAAGACAGGTAGTTGATAGTATCGAGTGGGAAGATTACTACAACTATAAAATTACTCCTTATGAAGGAACAGATGAAGAATTTGATAAACTCATGTTAATATATGATGGAAGACTTAGACAAAGAAATTAGGACTCTAGAGTCGATGAAGGAGAAATTGAACCAGTTCAAGGCTGAGTTCGCTAAAGAAATATTTAAGAAGGCAGATGAAGGAGCTATCTCTAAGGAGGTAGCTCTTGACCTGCTGACTGTCTATGATTTATTACCAGTAGCTCCTTGGATAGAACTTCCTGCTTTCCTGGAAAGCTATGATTACTTTGACAGATATTCAACAATCAAGTATATGGACTACTTAGACATAGCCGATTTCAAGGATGAAGATGGTAATGTATCACAGTATGTCCAATTTCCTGACCTAACGTGGGATGAAGCTATTAATGAACTATATGAGTTCGTTAAAGAGAAGCAAGTAATCGGTTGTGTGTATGACTGGTAAATTGTTATAATATTAGAGAATGGATAATCTGTCACTATTAGCAAACCTTCCAAACCATGTTAATGGTAAGCATCTAAATGTGTATAGGTGGTTAGGTGGATGGGCATCACTTCGAGAATCATAGTTTTAATCTTTTAGTACATGAAGTTTTAGAATACTTTAGTTGTTACGAACGTAGTGGCTATAGTCTAAAAGGAAGCAGAGAGAAGATTATTCAGAAAGTTGAATCAGATTATTTTTATTAATGGAAGATTTTAAATTTTATGAAGTAGGCGGTAAGATTAGAGATGAACTCTTAGGTCTTACCAATAAGGATGTTGATTATGTTGCTGTGCCCAGTGAGGAGTTACTGCGTAATATAGAGGAAGCACAATGTTTGGTGGACGGAATCTATCCAAATACTACTAATGCAGTCTTCACTATGTTAGAAAGCCATTTGAGGGAAGAAGGCTTTGAAATCTTCTTAGTAACTCCAGATTGCTATACTATACGTGCTAAGTTCCCAGAAGGATACAAGTATCAAGGTGTGGCAGACTTCGTAATGGCTAGAAAGGAAGTAGGATATGTCCCAGGCACTAGAACTCCCATAGTAGAACCAGGTAACTTGTATGATGATTTATCACGCAGAGATTTCACTATTAATGCTATGGCTAAAGACCCTGATACTGGAGAAATCATTGACTACTTTTATGGTAAGCATGATATAACGAATGCTTTGATAAGAACTCCCCTCGACCCTGTAACAACATTCGATGATGACCCTCTTAGGATACTTAGAGCCATTAGGTTTGCGGTTACTAAGAGATTCACTATATGGCAGGAGACTTGGCAAGCTATGGTGTTCTACGATTATGATGCTAAGATGTCAGTAGTGTCAGAGGAGAGAATTAGAGAGGAACTGATTAAGTGTTTTAAATGTAACACTATTAGAACCTTAACATACCTTGACTACCTTCCAAGACTTAGAGATTATATCTTTACTAAAACTAATCTATGGCTTAAGCCAACTAACGAGAAATAATGGAATTTAGACTTGCATCTGTTTATTATGGGCTTATGAATAAGAACGACGATAAAGCCAAAGAGTGGTTAGACTTAGTATCTGTTCATGCGAGTAGAATGGAGGATAATAAAAATGATTTACTACCTAGAGTCTATATTGAAGTCGACTCTTTAGAGGAGCTTCAATCCTTAATAGAAGAATTATCCATAGGATATCGTCAACTCTCGAATGATGAGTACAGGTTCGAGATGCTCGACAGCATTGTAATAGATTTTCAATTCAAAGTTATAACGCTTTATGATTATTATTTAGAATGAGCAGTTATTTATCATTTTACTTAGTGCCTAGGGCACATCCGGAGGAGAAGTTACTACTTCAATCATTTAGTAGGTCTAATGAGGTATATCAGAGATTCTCTGACAATCTCAATATAGCATATGCTGGTAATGAGGAGAAGTATACTAAACTCACTATTAGTGATGTTGAATCAGTAATTCAAGACATTGATGCTGACATTACTAAGGCGGAAACAAGACGTACAGAATATGAGAAATTCTGTTATGGTAATCCTGAATCTATAGAGGAGATAATATCCACTAAAGAGTATATACGAGATTTACAAAGCACAAGAGATTATATATCGTTCATACGGGATGTTTTAACTGATTTAGATTATAGTGGATTCAGTGATGTCTTATGTAATATTGATTAATGGAAACACTTGATATTCCAGAACATATATCTAATAGGAAGGATTCTACAACTATAACTATTAGAATATGTAGAAGAGAGATATTACAGTTGTTACAAGATGTAATAACTAACAATAACTTATTTCATTTGAAACGTAAATGGAACAAACTAATGATAAAGGAGCCCTCTGCCAGCGAAAGCTAATTATATGCAGAGGGCTCCAGTGACAGGGGTCGGGAAAATCTACTTGGGCTAAACAATGGTGTCACGAAGACCCGGAGCACAGAGTAAGATTTAACAATGATGATATTCGTAACATGTTAGGTGATTACTGGGTTCCTAATAGGGAGAAGCTAGTTACTGAAGCTAAAGCTAATATGATAACGTTTGCTTTGATTAAAGGTTACGATGTAGTAGTTGATAATATGAATCTGAATCCCAAAGAGGATGAATGGATTAGAACTCTATGTGCCAATATAGAGAAGGACAAGGGAATACATGTTGATATAGAGTATAAGGACTTTTGGACTCCTGTTGAAGAATGTATTTGCCGCGATGCTATGAGACCTAATCCTATTGGAGAGAAGGTTATTAGGCAAACTTGGAGACGTTATAAGGACTTCATAATCCATGAAGAAATTATGGCAGCCAAAGCTAAGTCATTAGTTCAAGATACTAACCTACCAGCAGCAATCATTGTAGATATGGATGCAACTGTATGTTTGAATACTAGTGGCCGTCCCTTCTACGGAGAAGGTGCAGCTGAAGGTATGCTTACTGATGAGCCTATTACTCCTGTCATTGAGCTTATTAGAAACTTCTGTGATAATTATCCTGCTAAGTTAATAATTCTAACTGGTAGAGAGGATACTCCTGAAGTTCGTAAAGCTACGGAACAGTGGTTAGAGAACAATTGGTTGCATCCTGACATACTTCTCATGCGTCCTGCTAAGAGCTTTACTGCTGGTCCTATATGTAAGAAGAAACTGTATGAGGATAATATCAAAGGCAAGTTCTATATACCTTTCGTACTTGAAGACAATTGTAAGTGTGTGGAGATGTGGAGAAATGAAGGCTTGATTTGTCTACAACCGAATGAGGGTAAGTTCTAATGGCAATACTTGTAGGACAACTGATTGAAATTCTCCAAAAGTATGACCAAGACAGAGAAGTAACTATACATACTCTTAAAGGAGAAACTGTCGAAGTTAACGGATACTTCGTACAAAGAGATTTAAACGACAATGCATTTTATTTGACAGATTTAGATGTAGTTCCAAATGACTGATTTAGAGAAACGATTTCTAAAGAACACTGATGACACTGGTAGATTTATATATCAATCATTAGTGACTGGTAGGAAATACTATGTTGAACCAATTGGAGGACATTCAGATTGGGGAGATATCAATCCCGCTACTAAGAAGGTAGAGGGAGATTATGGTGAGAAGTATAAGGGCAGTGTAAGTGAGAAGGAATCAATGATTACACCAGAGAATGGATTTGTACTTATTGAAACCTTAGAACCTGGAGTATCACCATTATCAGTAATTGAAGAAAGGGATAAGCGATATGAACAAATGGCTAAGAAGTAATTTCGATGATTCTACTATACGCAATTTGCTTGCTATGGCAGAATGTTTCTGTTTAGCTCTGTTCTTCATTACCATAGACAGGTATTACGAAATTAAAGACGAGAAGAATGGTAATAGATAATTTTGACCAAATACTAGACATTCTGGAATTTAATAATTCAGATGAGTTCTATTTCTTGCAAATTGTACAACGCAAGAAAGACGGCTGTGTTACTGATACTGGTAATAACGGATATAGGACCGTTAAAACTTACTATATATTCAGTAGGGAACAGCTAGAGCGCAAAAGAGCTAAAATTACTGAATTGTGCCAGAGTAATCATGCAAGAGCATACATTACCTTGAATAGACGTAATGCTGAAGAAGTGGCATGTACTGCTATACAAGAGTATGCCAAACTAATCCAAGAAGGCAACTGCTATCAAGGATATCGCATTTGGGATTCATCTTGTGGGCATATTAGAGCTAGAGGCTACAAGCCACTATGGGTTGTGGATGTTGATAGTAAGGACGAGAACTATCTTAACACAATCATAGAAATTGTTAATAGTTGTAGAGGTGCACAAGACATCAAAGTTAAACATGTAATTCCAACTGCACATGGTTATCATCTTATAACGATAGGGTTCGATACTAATCAGTTCGCTCAACAGTTAGCTATTAGGAATCTGGATTCTATAGATATACAGAAAGATAACCCAACGTTGCTGTATTTCGATACAGCTGATTAAGACTCGGTGACGAGGTCTGTGGACAGATTACTTATTATTAATTCTAACAGCTATTAATTAATGAGTAATTTACCAGCTGGAGCAGAACGTGACCCATTTGCTCCTTATAATGTAGAAGAGAAAGTCTTCAAAGTTGACATAAATGCTAAGGGATTAGCATGGTATAAATATTACGGACATTTGGATATAGATGAAGCCATAGAAGCTATTAAGAGCAGAATACAAGCCGCACTTAGTAGCTTAGGAGATGTTGATATTAGTACTGTTGATATTGAGGTTTCATGATATATCTAGTCAGTAATCAAAGGTCACTATTTGAAACTGACGCTTATAAGGAATTATCTCTATCTGATGCTATAGACATGATTATGCCACATAGTTGGGTAGAATATGATTCAGAAACTGCTGGTTTAGACCCCTATACAAAACCATTACTGTGTACTCAGTATGGTTTAGGGGAAGACCAAATAGTTGTTGACAATGTAACTATTCCAATTGAGAAGCTTAAATGTGTCCTTGAAGACCCTACTAAGACTTTCTTAGGTTGGAATATTGCATTTGATTTAAGGTTTCTATATCACCATAAAATAGTTCCTTATAATGTATGGGATGGAATGATTGCTGAGAAGTTACTCTATCTTGGCTATCCTCCCCAGTTTCATAGTCTTTCTTTAAAAGCAGCAGCTGATAACTATCTTGGTATAGATATTGATAAAACTGTTCGAGGGCAGATTATCACTCAAGGATTAACCATACCAGTGGTACAATATGCTGCTGGTGATGTTATGTATCTTACTAAGATTAAAGAGAAGCAAGATGCAGAATTAGAGAAGAAGGAATTAACTAAAGCTGCCGAATTTGAAATGAAGTTTACCCCAGTAATTGCCTATATGGAATATTGTGGAGCTAAACTTGACCCAGTAAAATGGAAGCAGAAAATGATTCGAGATAAGGAGGAAGTTAATAAAGCAGAAGCTAAGCTTAACGAGTGGGTTGAAAATTATTATAATGAACATAAATCTTCTGAAGGCTATATTAAAGCCTGCACAGAGGAAGTGGACATTATGCATGAGAATCAACTATTTGACAAAGTAGGCCCTCATATGGGACAAATAAAGAGGGTTTGTAATCCACAAACTGGGCTAATTCATTATGAATATGACAAACCTTTCCCATATGTTACCAAGAATCTACAAGGCGATTTGTTCAGTGGATTTGACGCTTCAGCTAAATGTAACATTAACTGGTCTAGTAGTCAACAAGTAGTTCCACTATTTGAAATGTTGGGACTTAATTGTACTACCATTGATGCTAAAACTAAGCAGAAGAAGAAATCTGCTGATATTAATTTGATAAAGCCACAAGCACATAAGTGTAGTATAGTTCCTCCTTATGTAGAATATAAGAAGGCTAAAATTCTAGTTGATACCTTTGGACAGAAGTTCATAGATAAAATTAATCCAGTAAGTGGTAGGATTCATCCAGACTATTTTCAATTAGGAGCTGATACTGGGCGGTTATCCGCTACTAACCCGTCTTTAATGAATTTGCCGCATGACCCATTTACTAGGTCGTGTTTCATTTCTGATACTGGGTATAAATGGATTAGTTGTGATTATAAAGGACAGGAGTCTTTCTTAATGGCATCTATTGCCAATGATAAGGCGATGTTGGAAGAGCTTATCTATGGTAGTGGTGACTTACACAGTCTAACTGCCAGAATAGTATTTACAGACATCCCCGATGACACTCCACTATCTGAAGTTAAAGCTAAATATAAACCTCTTAGAGATGCTGCTAAAGGGTATGAATTTTGTTTTAATTATGGTGGAGATTGGAACACTTTAATGAAGAATTATGGTCTTACTGAGGCAAGAGCTCAAGAAGTATATAATAACTATATGTCTGGTTTCTCTGGACTAAAAAGATATCAGGAGTTTAGGAGAGAAGATGTCCTTGATAAGGGATATATCCTTCTTAATCCTATTACTAAGCATAAGGCATTTATATATGACTGGGACAATCTGTGTGAAATCGACGGTGAACTTGGGTCTCCTGAAGCTAAGTATATGCTAGGGCGTAATGGGGACAATTATTATAAAACAAGCTCACAGCATTTGAGAAGAAGGTTATCTGATTCCATGAAGCAATCTATTAACTATCCGATACAACATGCTGGTTCTATGTGTTTCAAGTTGTCTGCAATTAAGTTCTTCAATTGGCTAAGGAAGAACAATCTGCTATTTATAGTTAAATATTGTGTTCCCGTACATGATGAACATAATGTTGAAGCACCGGATGATATTGCTGAAGAAGTAGGTAATGTACTAGTTAAATGTATGGAAAGTGGAGGCGAACCATTTTGTGTACGTGCTCATTTAGGTGCTGATATATCAATTGAAGACCATTGGGTACATTAATATGATTGAAGTTGAAAGAAAGTATTTAGTGAAAAACAATAGCTATAAGATACAGGCTCAAAGAGCAGGATTGATAGTCCAGGGTTATCTTGGAGACAATCCTCTCTCTGAAACTAGGATAGCTATTAGGGACAATCATGGTTGGCTATTTATTAAAGCTAAGGGAACCCTTAGTCGTTTTGAATGGCAACAAGAAATCCCATTGTATGAAGCACAGGAGCTTCTAAAGTTCTGTCCTAATATTGTCCGTAAGGTACGCTACATAGTATATCACATGGGTAACAAATGGGAAATTGATGAGTTCTTAGGAGAGAATGAAGGGTTAGTAATTGCCGAGTGTGAGTTATCACAGGCAACTCTCAACCCTCCTCTGCCTGATTTTGTAGGAGAAGAGGTTACAGAAGATACTAAGTATTATAACTATAACCTCGCGTCTAACCCTTATATGAACTGGGACGATGACTCTGAATGATTTAGAGAATACAATGGTTGTTCAGATGAGAAATCAACAACTGTATCTAGTAATCACTGATTGCTTACCGCCTAATGCTTCTGAGAATAAAGACATTGTATTCTTGAGCCGGGGTGGCTATATGCAAGGTACATCATATACTTTTAATATGCTCATGAATACTGATAATGAACTTTATCGGGAATGGGACATAATGAAGGTATTTAAGAGAGTGTACAGTAACTTTGACCAAAATCACAGAGCACCTTACAGTTTAAAACATCTTGAAAGTGCACTTGATTTGGTATGTATATGGGATAGAGAGAAAGATGCCTGTCAAGAGGAGGAGATAGTCAATGATAATGACTTTGTCTCCGAACAAGATGAATATAGTTCTAAAGAAGTAAAATTCTATTAATGGCTTATTTCGTTGAAGCTGATGACGGGTTTGCAATTAATTTAGACGCAGTTGCTTACTTCAATGATGAATTTGTAAGGTTTGTTAACGATTGGAAGATGGAGATAAGTACCAAAACTTATCATCTACTAAGAGATTATGTTCATTGCAAATCTAAAGAAGTAGAATTAAAGCTTAATGCGCCTAATCAAACCGAAAGTAGAACTTATTAACCAGGAACCAGGTGTTGAAGGTCTATTCAAACACATGGAACTGTGTGCAAGGACTTGTTATAAGTCTGAAGACAAGATAACAGAAGACAGTGCTAAGAAGTTTATTAATAATGTCATTATAGCTAGAGGACATACTGCTATGCTAGAGCATGGTACTGTGTATCTCAGATATGACTTTAAAGCTAACGACGATTCTAACACTGTTGCTTACAGACTTTGGAGTAAGTATAATGAGAACCAGTACTCAGAAGCTGTACAAGCACAGCCTGTTCCAAGAATTCCTGATGGATTTGTAGCTATAACTACTAACTATAGAGTACTACTCCAGAATGGTTGGCTTGAGGACTTGCAATACTTGTGTGGACCTACAGAATATCACGTTAAACGTGTCACTGTAAGGTTTATATGTGATATGGGAGTTGCTAGAGAGTTCTGTAGACACAGACTATTTAGCTTCGCTCAAGAAAGTACTAGGTATTGCAATTACTCTAAGGCTAAGTTTGGTAAGGAATTAAATTGTATAATACCGTGCTGGTATAAGAATATGTTCGAGGGCAATTCATATAATATAGAACTATGTCATACTTATGATTTAACTATATCTGAAGGATTGTCTCGAACTGAAGCTGCATGGATACAAGCTATGTGTGAGGCAGAAAGTACATATTTCGGATTGTTGACAGAGGGCGAGCCTGCTCAACAAGCTAGAAATGTACTACCTTTAGCATTAAAGACAGAATTAATAATGACTGGCACTGTTGAACAATGGATAGAGTTCTTGAAATTGAGATGTGCAAATGATGCTCATCCGCAGGCAAGAGAACTTGCAATTGAATTACGAGATAGATTACTATTGGATAATTATATAGATGTTGATGCAGAAGGGAATCTACAAGTATCGAACAGATACTAGGAGATATAAGCGAGAACTTCATAAGGAAGAGGCAAAACTCCTAGACTACAAGATGCACTTAGTTATCAGATTTATATTATTCTTAAAGTATCTAATCACATTCAGAATGCAGGACGCTAAAGACGCACTAGACATGGACAAGGAATTGTCAAAGGAGGAAGAAGCATTGCTAAGGAAACATCTTGCTAACTTTCTAAGAAGAGAACCGTATGTTAGACCTTACCCTAAAATAGGTCGCAACGCTCCTTGTCCATGCGGCAGTGGCAAGAAATATAAACATTGTTGTGGTCGTTAAAAACTTTAGCGACGGAACAGTAGTAGAGATAGATAGAGGTCGATTTGATGATTGGTGCATTTATATCACTGGAACATGTAACAGACATGCTCCTAAAGATGTTGCATATTTTACCGTAGTGCGAGGTTTCGGCAAAAGATATGGAGTTGACAAAGTATATGCTGATTTTATTAGTATTTACGACAAAACTTCCAAATCATTAGACCGGTCAGTTCTAGACCATATAGAAACTCTGTCGAAAGACTATGGCGAATATTCAAACAAATTTGCTATAGTCTTTACTATAATATATTTAGGTATGGTTGCCGAAGAGAACAAATTGGGTACAAAATTAGGGAAGAGAATTAAACGATTAGGTATTCATCAAGTATTGTATGATAGATATTCTCCTGCGGCAGCTGCTAGTTTCAGTAGAGGTCTGCCTTGGACTAGGATTGACAATGAATGTAAATTAAGAGGATTTTAATATGACAGATAAGTTTAAATTTGACCCAGAGCATACGTTCTTTACGTCAGATACACATTTTGGTCATGCTAACATTATCAATCTGTGTAATCGTCCATTTAAGGATGTAAACCATATGAATGATATGTTAGTTGAGAACTGGAATAGTGTGGTTACTGACGATGATACAGTCTTCCATTTGGGAGATTTTGCTCTAGGTGGTAGTGCAGTATGGAGTAATGTTTTGTCTCGTCTGAAAGGCAAGATTTACCTCATACTGGGAAACCATGACAGGAAGAACATAAGACAAGGTTACATGGGTAAGTTTGAGATAGTGGTCCCCCAAATGCAGATTTCGATAGAGACTCGTAGTATATACTTAAATCACTATCCATTTCTGTGTTATGGTGGAATATATCGTAAACCAGAGGATGCTGTATGGCAGTTATTTGGACATGTACATTCAGGCCCAAATAGTGCTGGAGCTGATGCAGCTAGACTGCCTTATTTACTTCCAACCCAGTATGATGTAGGAGTTGATAATAATAATTACACTCCTGTATCTTATGCTCAAGTTAAATGTATAATTAATAAGCAAGTGAATGAAGCGCAGGAATCTTAGTGGGATATTCATCTTCGATAAGTTAGAAGGAGAGGAGAAGCCTACTCCTACTTGTCTCGAAGATTGCACTCCAGAGACTAGACTTAAATGGCTAGAGGGACTGGAGAAAGGAGCTCTCATAAATTGCATAGAGCATTTGTGTGAGACTATCAACGAATTTAGTGAATTGTTGGACATTTATAAAGAATAAGCATTATGGCTAAAATTATTAGTAGCAGAAAGAAGTATGTCCCGGTTAAGGACTTAAAAGTGTATCCTAGTAATAAGGAAACTATTGAAGTAATTCCCGATGATGGATTCAATGGAGCTCATCGTTACCGTGCCCAAATGTGTGCTGGCTTTGTTAATGGCAAAACCAAGTATGTGGATGCTACTGACACAATTCAGTTTGTTCACAAGCACGAAGACGGTACAGTAACTCCAGGGTGGCAATCAGAACAACTTGCCCTTATCCTGCTTGACAGAGTAAAGAAGTTGAATGAGAAGTTCCCTTGTGAGCAAAATGCTAAACAAGTTGCTGCACTTGAAGCTTATCTTGATGCATGTAAAGAACGCATTGATGATAGACTTGACCGTAATGTAATGGGAGACTTGAAGGAATGAAAGTAATTATAGCAGATGCTGTTGAAGTTGCTCCTAAAGAAGGAACTATAATCAGGTTTGAAGACCGTGGGTTAGTCGTTATAGGCATTTATGTTGGTCACTCTGACAACGGGCATATGGTAGTTATCTTACAACGTGGCTCAACGTCACCTGGAACTTTAAAGACTTATAATAAATTACCTGAATGGTCTAGTTTCGATTGGTCAATAATTATTAGTAATGGTTAAGACTTATTACTACGCTGTAGATAAGGATGGGCAGGGTTGGTATTATGACAACCCGCCTATCTTTGACCCTACGTATGACTGCTTAGAATGTATGGGAGCTGTTAATGATTTACATCCTGCAAATCTATTTAGCTTTCCAATTCCGGAAGATATGACGTATGAAGATGAACCTATAAAATTTGAAATATGTCTAAAGTAATTATAATTCACGGGCATACTCTAGAATTAGATATGGGGCCTTCTTATCCAAATCCTGGGATAAGAAGACAGCTGGACGCTAAAGGTGAGCCTTACATGTGCACATAGGGATAGACGGGGATTGGTATCGTATATACAAACCTAGTATAACCTTAGAGTGGCCTGGTATTTTAGAACTGGCTGAAACTGAAGAGGAGTTATTAGATTATTTAGAGGACGTATCTGAATTTACTAGAAATGAGAAAGGAAATAACTAACCCAGTGGGTAAGTGGTGGGTAGTCGCCACTAGATGTGGAGACCTTCATGTAACCGATGGTGACATGCCGGAGAGAGCTGGCAGCGGTTGGCGAGGAATGAATAACGACTATAAGTGGGCTTCTGCCACAGATGATGTATTTAAAGACTGTGTTATTCCAGCTACTACGTTTGATAAAGGCCCACTACAATTTGAGATTGATGAACAGTTAAACACAACTTGGTATAAAGAATGAAACGATTTTGGTGTTGTAGAGACTTAGAAGGAGCTGCTAACGAGGAAGTATTTCTGTTTGTTGGAGAAGAACCACCAATTATGGACGATGATGGTGAGTGGGTAGACCCAAGAAAAGAAGGTCTGTTTTGGTCGGAAGAAGACTTCAATTTTGACTTCGATAAACTTCTAGGAACCGTTAAATTCCCTGAGTTAAATAAAGGTGAACGGATTGAGATGAATCTTCAGTTTGAATTTGGAATTAAGTAACTATGCGTTATTGGTATTGTATAGACAACAACGGCAATAAGTGGCTTTACGAAGGGTCAGTGGCTCCAGTTAAATATGATGATGAATGGAATACTTCTGATGAAGAGACAGATGACTCTACTTGGATAGGAGAGTTCGATTTAAGAGCTACCTATGGTGTAGGTTTTGTTGAATCACTTCCAGATATTGCTAATGGTGAGATGACTGAAATACGGATTAAATATACAGCCGAGAAATGCGAATAGGAGTTACATCTGATTTACATGGAGTACTTCCCGCAGTTGAAGAATGTGATATATTTCTCATCTGTGGAGATATCATGCCGTTAAATATACAGCTAAACATGCCTAAATCTAGGCTATGGCTTCAAAATACGTTTATTCCATGGGCTAATGGGTTACCATGTAAACATGTAGTATTCATAGCTGGTAATCATGACTTCTGGTTTGAAAGAAATGGAGGTTTGGAACCAGATATGTACAACATGTTTCATAAGCCTACTGACGGCAAATTGGTGTATTTACATAATAAGTCTTGGGAATACGAGCATGAAATCGAGCCAGGAGTATTCAAGAAGTTTAAAATCTTCGGAACTCCCTACTGTAAGCAATTTGGTAATTGGGCGTTCATGAGAGAGCCTGAACGCCTGGAAGCTAAGTATGCTCATATGCCTAGTGATTGTGATATTCTTATATCTCACGATGCTCCTAGACTACTTGGGCTAGGTGAGATACATGAAGGAGCGTGGGCAGGAGAAGATGCGGGTAATACATGGTTAGCCGATGAAATCATGCGTAAACAACCTAAACATTGTTTCTGCGGACACATTCACAGTGGATGTCATGGAATACAGGAATTTAATGGCATGAAGTTCTCTAACGTAGCGTTAGTAAATGAAGATTATGTAGTTTCTTACAAACCTCTATATTTGAATGTTTAAAAGGATGCCAACTGAAAAGGTAGTTTATACATCTGGCGGCTCTAGCCTATTAACTGCTATAGCCATAGTATTTGTAATTCTTAAATTAACAGGAACAACTGCTGTTGCAACATGGTCATGGTGGTGGGTACTTGCTCCATTATGGCTGCCAGTAGTCTTCGCTATAGGTATTGTATTAGTGTTACTTCTAATACTGCTAATAGTTGCCGCAATAGCAGCGTGTTCTAAATAAAGTATGGATAAGATTTTATTAATTGTAGACCCACAGGTGGATTTCATCAGTGGGTCTTTAGCTGTGGAAGGAGCTAAGGAGAAGATGGATGCTCTTGCTAGTGCATTACAGAACGGTGAAATTGACTGTGACTATGTAATGGTTACTAAGGACTTTCACCCATCTAACCACTGCTCCTTTAAAGAGAACGGAGGCCAATGGCCTCCACATTGTGTTAAAGGTACTACTGGTAGTTGTATATATGCCCCACTATGGAGTGTAATATGCAACTACGCCTATCGTAAAGATACAGACATCTTTATTAAAGGAGATAGTCCTGACAAAGAAGAGTATAGTATCTTTGATAATCTAGAAAGTCTTTCTGTTATATCAGACATATTACTTGATTTTGAGTCTGACCCAGACAATGAGATTAGAGTAGTTGGTATAGCTGGTGATTATTGTGTGCATGAAACTATATGTGACTTGATAGCTATGGGCTATAAAGATAACATTGTAGTAGACACTAAGTATATTGCATCCATAGATGGTGGAGATAAACTTGCTAATTTAATTAAAAACTGTGGTTTAAAATGGGATTAATTTATTCAGTATCGGTTTTGTTCTTCACATTCATGATATTTAGAATGTATCTAAAGAAGGACATTAGACCCTATATGACAAGTAGAGTGGTTACTTTACTCACAATTCTAGGGTTGTTGCCTTATGTAAATACGGTAATTATAATTGCAGCTCTCGGTGATGCTGTTGTTAAATTCAATGAATACAGGAATCTTACTAAGCAAGAGAGAACAGACAGAATGATAGAATCATTGCAGCTCATTGACTTAGCAATGGAGAGATTAATTGATAAATTTAAAGAGAAATGATAGTAAAATCCATTCTTGATACGGATTTGTATAAATTTACAACTTCGTATGCTTACATGAAACTATTTCCTCAAGCTAGAGGAACATTTGAGTTCTTTGACCGTGACTTGACAGAGTATCCAGAAGACTTTGTTCAGAAGGTGTACTTGGAGTTAAGTAATCTTGGAATGTTACGTCTTACCAATAGTGAACTTGATTATATGACTTCTAACTGTAGATTTGTTCCACAAGTCTACTGGGAATGGTTATATTCTTTCAGGTTTAACTCTGGCAAAGTGCAAGTATGGCTTGATGACAAGAAACATCTTCATATTACTGTTACTGATTATCTGTACAAAGTAACACTATATGAAGTTCCTATTCTAGCCATTATATCTGAACTACGTAATCGTGTATTAGGTAACAACTGTGACATGTCAGAAGTCATTAAGAAGCTTGAACCTAAGTTAAGGTTGTCGAATGTTGCAGGAATAAAATTCTCTGAATTTGGTACCAGAAGACGGTTCAGTTATAATGTACAGGATGAGGTAGTATCTGCAATTAAGGAAGGTTCTATCTATTGTACTGGCACTTCTAACTGCTATCTGGCTATGAAATATGAAATGCCTATGATGGGAACTCATCCGCATGAGTGGTTCATGTTCCACGGTGCTATGTATGGCTATAAACAGGCTAATTACATGGCTCTTGAGAATTGGGTAAATGTGTATGACGGTGATTTGGGAATAGCATTGTCTGACACATATACTTCTGAAGTGTTCATGAAGAACCTGTCTCGCAAGCAAGCTAAATTGTTTGACGGAGTAAGATGTGACTCTGGCGATGAGTTTAAGTTCATAAACAGTATGATTGCTCGTTATAAAGAACTTGGAGTAGACCCTACTACTAAGACTATAGTATTCAGTAATGCTTTGGACTTTGACAAATGCCAGGACATTATGGAGTATTGTGGAAGTAGAATCAGGTGTTCGTTTGGAATAGGCACTAATCTCACTAATGATACTGGGTTTAAGCCGGCTAATATAGTGATGAAGCTTATTAGCTGTCAAATGAATGCTAATCAACCTGTTTATGGATGCGTGAAGCTGTCTGATGATGCCGGTAAACATACTGGAGAAAATAAAGAAGTTAATGCTTGTTTAGTTGAATTAGGATTATGAGTGAACTAAATTATGAACATGTATTTGACGTATTAGTTGACAAAACAGCTGAATACGTTACTGAGAATAACCTTAAAGCAATGGTATTGGGCATCAGTGGAGGAATTGACTCCACTGTTGTTGCTGCCATATGCCATGAGGTTAGTAAGAAGACTGGTATTCCTCTTATAGGAAGAAGTCTTCCTATTAAGAATAAGGAAGACGAATTTAGTGTGTCTGAGTTAGTAGGAGAAGCTTTTTGTGATGAATTTAAGGTGTTCAACCTGAGCAACTCCTATAAAGCATCCCTATTTGACCTTTGTGCTGATGCGGGATTGATTAAAGACTGCAAAGGCTACGATTGGTATTGGGTAAGTGATTTGGAAGAACTTACTGGCAGAACTCCCATTGCTAATGGTAATCTTCAAGCTAGGTGCAGGATGAAGCATCTCTATGATATAGCATCTATTCGCAAGGGGTTAGTAATGAGTACAGATAATCAAACTGAATATCAGCTTGGATTCTGGACTATTCATGGTGATGTTGGTGACTTTGACCCAATTCAAGACCTGTGGAAGACTGAGGTTTATAGGTTAGCCAGATGGATTTGCGATTACTACACAATGATGAGCGATGGTGAAGATGTGGATAAAATCCAAGCTATTAGAGAGTCTGTAGCTCTTACTCCTACTGACGGTCTCGGCATTAGTAATAGTGACTTAGAGCAAATTGGAGCTAAGAGTTACGATGAGGTTGATGATATACTCTCTAGATATATTCCATTTAAGGAGTATCGACAGAAGCATGGAGAACCACTTCATCCACATGATGAAATGGCAGAATCTGATTGCTGGTCACAGTTATGTGCTAGACATGGAGAAGATGTAGTCAATAAGGTTTGGAGCCGACATTTAGCTTCCGAATTTAAACGTAAGAAAGCTCCAATTTATATATCTAGGGAATTATATGAATGATTTAGAGAGAAGGGTTCACACAGCTATTAAAGAGTGTTATGATGTAGTCATAGCCCCAACTTACGGGTTAAGTTCTGCATTAGCCGCTGTATTTATGAAGATACATGGAAGAGCTCCACATAGGGCGACTTTTAGAACAGATTATTATGCAGTAGACTTACCAGAAGGACGAGAATGGTCAGATGCAGAATCTAAAGGAAAGATTAAATCTATTTCCGGAAATAAATCTATAGACTGTTGGGCAACTCAACACAACCTTTTAAAGTTGTTTCCAGATGCAGTTCATATAAGGTGGGGAGATGATTACTTCTTATTTACTGATGAGTATATTATAGACCTTCAGGACCTAGAAATTCTAATGTTGAATACTGATGATATTCCAAAAGAAATAGTAGATTGCTTGGTATATAAAGAGGCTAAAGCTACTATGGAATACGTAACCTACAGTAATCAAGGATTCAGAACCACACTAATGAAAGTAAAAGAACAAGATTGTGATATACAATCTAATTATAATGATGACTTACCACATCAACAAATAACCAATATGATAAATTCCAAGGAAAGTGGAATTGCCATACTACACGGAGTTCCTGGTTGCGGTAAGACTAGTTATATTAGAAAGCTAATAGCCGACAATCCAGGTAAGAAGTTTGTGTTCTTAGACGCTTCTACGTTTCAATACATTGGGGATGCTTCATTTATTGAACTTCTTACTAATAAGAGAGATTCAGTGTTTGTAGTAGAAGACTGCGAGGACTTATTAGTAAGTAGGGACACTAAAGGAAATCACAGAATACCCTCTTTACTAAACCTGTCAGACGGTATACTTGGAGACTCTTTAAACCTTAAGTTCATATGTACCTTTAATGCTGATATTAGTAGTATTGATAAAGCATTATTACGTAAAGGAAGATTGAAAGTTAAATATGAATTTGGTAAACTTACCAAAGATAAAGCTACTGCCTTAGCTGTTAAACTTGGTAAGACTGAACCTGTAACTGAAGACATGGCATTGTGTGATGTCTATAACTTAGGCACAGACAATGGTGGTGAACAAATTGAAAGTGATAGACCTAAAATTGGATTTAGATGAAAATGAAATTGTATTATGGAGCCTTAGCTTTGCTTTGGCTCCTTTCTAGTTGTACTCCCAGTAGTAATGTGACTGACAATTATGATAAGGTTGGAACTTGTCGTAATGGTCATATCAAAGCTCTTACTTTGAATGGTCATACATATTACTGGCAAAATCGTTGGTTTGCACATGCAGGAGACTGTAAGAAGTGTAAGCATGAACTTGATAGTATAGTTAAAGCAGCAGTTAAGGAGGCAATGCAATGCGAGTAGGATTATTCTTTGGCTCATTTGACCCTCCCCATATCGGGCATGTAAATGTGGTAATGGGAGCCATTAACTCTAGCCAGGTGGGTAAAGTATTAGTAATTCCTGCATATCAAAACTTATGGAAGGAGAGTAGCTCTAAATTTTCATATAGGTATGCTATGAGTTGTATGCAATTCGACACTTTACCTTTTGTGCATGTAAGTGATGTAGAGAAAGACTTAGCAGGTCCTGCTTATCCCAGAGGTATACCTACATACGTTGTACTGGAGGAATTGAGGTCTAGAATGCCAGAGGATGAATTAGTAATCATTACTACTCCAGAAACCTACAAGGATATTCCTGAATGGCATAAAGGGTCTGTAATATTGTATGACTATAAATTCCTCATGGTGGTAAGTGGAGAGGAGACCCCACAAGACCTTCCGGAGAATGTACATGTTGTATATGTTCCGCAAATAACAATATGCTCTACTTGCATTCGCAATAGAGTAAAGCTTGGAATATACATCCAGCCATTTGTAAGAGATACTGTAGAAGCATTCATTGACCAATATAGATTATATGTATAAAAGCTGGATTAACTGAAGAATTTTTACTAATGAAGAATTATCCTATTACAATTGAAACAGGTGAACATGCTGGGGAGACAGTCTGGGTTCACCGTAGTATAGCCGTTGCAGGATTTATATTTTGTAAAATTAACGATGAATGGTGTGTTCTTGCTAATCAAAGAGGTGAAGGAGCACCAGACTTTCAAGGATATTGGAACTGTCCTTGTGGCTATTTGGACTTTGATGAGACATTAGCAGAAGCTTGCTCTAGGGAAATCTACGAGGAAACTGGAGTTAAGATTGAACCTAGTGCTCTTTATATGTGTAGCGTTAACGATGACCCGAAAGACTCTAACAGACAGAATGTTACTATGAGGTTCATGGCTGTAGTAGACGAGAGCCATATTGGAATTTCTACTAATGCTATCAAAGGACAGCTAGGCGGAGAGGAGAATGAGGTAAAGGCTATCATGTGGGTTAAAATATCTGACCTTGATAATTACCAGTGGGCGTTTAATCATAGACATCTCATTGAAGGCATCTTTTATACTTATGTAGATTATGAAGAAGTAGAAGGTTTAGACGATTTATTTGCTGAATGACATACTTTATTAGTGGACACAGAGACATAACTCCTGAAGAATTTGAGAAGTTCTACGTTCCAGCAATTGTTGATGTAATAGATACATGCAACGATAATTACGATGACTGTGAATTTGTAGTCGGAGATTGTAGGGGTTGTGATGAAATGGCAGCTAATTTCATAGCAAATTACATTAAGGAGAATACAGATGATACAGAATGTCCTCCATGTATTTTGTGCATTTATCATATGTTCTCTGAACCTAGGTTTAGAGTAGGCGTAGCTGGACAAGACGGTTTTTATCATATTGACATGGTAGATGAGCTCAATGCAGACTTATGCGAGGATGATGACCCATATACCATAGATGATTGTCCTATTGTACATTATGTAGGTGGATTTGAGACAGATAGAGACCGTGATTCTGCTATGACCAATGTTTCAAGTGAGGATATTGCCTTTATAAGAAGCAAATCTAAATGGAATTCTGGTACAGCAGAGAATATATTACGTAGGCACACTATGAAATATCTAAACCCTAGTTTTTATGGACAACAGTAAAGATTGGGGTGAGTTCCTGGAGGGCATTAAGGCTGCACAACAGGCAACTGAAGCTCAAAAGGAAGCTAATGAGCAACATGAAAAGTATGAAAGATTGAGATTTGAATTTACATTAGCATTAATCAATAACAATGACCTCTTACATGAGAGGTCATTTAAAGAGATATGTCAATTAGGAGTTGAATTAACAGATGAATTTATGAAACATGAATCTGAAAAAGGGAAAGTTTAAAATTGTTGAGGGAACAAGAGTTAGAATGGTTTCTTCAAAAGATACTCATATAGTCGAAGGAGCTTACGGTACTGTAGTCAGTCCTGGTATAAGAGAGTCGGAAGTGCGTTGGGATAGTATGTTAGCAATTAGAGCAGATTATAGATACAGAAATGAACTAGAAGATGCTCTCATCATTCCAGTTTATAATGACTTATTGGACCCTTCTGGAAACTTCCAAATTTGGACTCCTGAACCTATTGCTCGAATATACCTTGACGATTGTATCAAGTATATAGGAGAGGATACAAAAGACCTCAAATATGGTGATTTGCTTTGTGTATATTCTATGACTTTATCAGAGCATTCATTGTATGCAATACAGTTAAGTAATTACAAACTACACAAATTGGACACCAGTGTCTGTGCATTAGAAGGAAAGGGATATGCTTTAGCTAAAGACACTAAGGTCAAAATAGTCCTAGACTCCGCTTATACAGAAGTTGGACAAACTGGTAAAATTTATCGTACTGATTACAGGTCAGCGCTGCCCTATGAAGTTATTATAGATAAGGGTGATTGTGTTTGGGTTGCTGGATGTACCATACAGAATGTTGATACTGAAGTGTACATAGAAGAGTATTCAGCAGATGTTGAGAATGAAGTATCACCAGACGAGGATATACTAGAGAACGGATTCTCCAGACAAGTAACATTTTATGAAAAGGATTAACAAATATTTATTTCTAGACGTAGACGGGGTTCTCAATAGTGTCTCATGGTACAGAGCAGAATGGAATAAGAACCATGTGTATCCTCAAGGTGACTTTGACCCTAAGTGTGTTGAAATTGTAAACAGAATAGTCAAAGAGACTGGCTGCAAGGTAGTAGTCAGCTCCTCTTGGAGAGCTGAAATTAATTTGCAATCAATCTTTGACAAAGCTGGTTTAAAGTTTAAGATACATAGTATTACTCCGTTTGGAGTCCATAGAGGTTGTGAAATAAGGGATTGGTTAGCATCCGAAACCGAACCTTATGTTTATGCTATATTGGATGATGACAGAAGTATGCTTGCAGAACAGAGGAAGTACTTCATTAAGACTAACACAGTTACGGGTATTACTGATGAAGACGCAAGACATGTAATTAACATTTTAAATAGAAATGATATGTGGAATGATAAATTAAACTCCTTAATTATGGAGTCTATGAAGAATCACGACGCTGTTCGGACTACAGTCCTCCGTGCAATTAAGACGGAATTTAGCAACTATGCAACTGCTAAGAATGCTAAACCTCTTGACAATGCTGCTGAAGTAGCCATTATTAAGAAGTTACGTGACCAACGTATTGATAATGCCGAACAGTATCGTATGGCAGGTCGTCAGGATTTATATGATAATGAAATGGCAGAATCTCTTATCTTGAATGAGTTTCTGCCCGAGGTCCCTGATGATAAAGTACTTGCTTTAGGGTTAGTAGAAGTCTGTACATTACAAGGATGTGAAGACGGGCCTAAGATTCCTAAGAGCAAAATGGGAATCATTATCAAAGAGCTTAAAGCTATGTTCCCTGCCGCAGATGGTAAACAGATTGCTGATTTAGTAAAATCTTGTGTAGTATAATATGACATTAAAAGAAATTGTAACCTTACCTTATCCAGCTAAGATATCACATGCTATAGCTGGTGTGCTTTATTACCAAATAATAGCTGGTGATAAAGCTATTGTCTTTCCAATAGACATGAATGACAGAGATGATGTAGGAACTACTACGTTTCTAGCAGAGTATCCGAAACCTATCACATTAATGAGATACATTCGTAAAGCAATTGACTCTGGTGAGTTAGTAATAGCTACTACTGATGCCGAAGTATAATGTAAGTATCGATAGACAGCTTAGATGTCGTCTATGCTTTGACATAGAAGTTGAAGCCGATAGTGAAGACGAAGCTTGGGAAAAGGCTTACGACACAGTAGACCTAGGAGATTTAGAAGTAAGAGATTGTGAGTATAGCGACGATGAAATAACACTTCTAGAAGAATGATTATAGGTATAGTTGGTAAGAAGCAAAGCGGTAAGGATACAGTTTGTAATATCATTCGGTATATAAGTTGGCTTAAATCTTCTAAACTATGGGGAGAAGTAACTCTGAATGCTAAACACTTTGAAGCTGTCCGTGAAAGTGAGGATATTGCTCCTATACTTAGTGTATGGGAGAAACATCCATGGGCAGAGAAGCTGAAACAGTGTGCGTCCATTATATTGGGTTGTGATAAGTCAAGCTTTGAGACAGAGAGTATCAAAGAATCATTTACACATATTCCAATTAGTAATAGTGAAGGAGAGCCTATGACTCATAGAGAGTTCCTACAAGTACTAGGTACTGAAGTGGGAAGAACTATTGACCCTAACCTATGGGTTAAATCTATGATGTTTGACTATGAAAGGAAATTTAAGAGTTATCCTACTTATGGTACTGATGAATACGGTAACACTGTATTCGTACATATGAATACAGTAGAGCCTTGTTGGATTATGCCAGATACTAGGTTTCCAAATGAAGTCCAGGCTATCAAAGATAGAAAAGGAATTGTCATTAAGGTAAACAGAGATACCGGATTACTAGATAATCATATTTCAGAACATGCTTTGGATGATTACAATGACTACGATTATGTTATTGATAATAACGGAACTCTCGGTGAGTTAATTGTCAAAGTAGCAACTATGATGGAGACCCTAGGGGTGCTTCAATAAACAATAATGGCCTGTATGGTGGAGTGTAATGCTCTACTGTACAGGCCATTTTTTTTTGATTATTACTCTATATCTTCTTTAACTGTGTCAGCTGCTAATTTAGCTATATTCTTTAGTTCAGTAGTAGCTCCCTTGAAAGTTCTACCGAATCCTGTAGTTCCCATAAAGTATTGAGATAGAGTCTTATCTCCAAATGCAAATTCATAGGTATTATTGAACACCGTGCGAAGATACCCAATAGATACAGGTTCTGAATTATTAACTAAACTCAACATAGTGTTGATAGGAGTTACATCGCCAAATGAATTGGTAAATCCTCTCTGGAATAGACTAAACACTGTATCTTCCATAGCCCTAGACATAGTAGGATTTAATGGGTCTCTATCTTCCTCTCTGGCTTCAGCCCACAATCTTATTAGATACTGACCTAGAGCTCCTAATAACAACCACAGCATTAAGTCATGTCCTAATCTCTTTAAATTAGATTTCTTGACACCAGTATCTTCGTTCCATATGTTGTCTCTGACTCCTTTAAGCCCTCCGGATTTAAATTCCCTCCAGGCATCTTTAAGGGTGTAAAAGATTCCCTCTAGGTATCTGTCAGCCCAAGTTTCTACCGGCACTCCTGTATTCTCTGTAGTTACTATAGTTTTAGTTTCTCCATTATCGTCTACTATATCCTTGTACCATAGGAGGTCTCCATTATCATTTTTAGCCTGAACTCTACCTGCCAGTCCATAGTTCTTTGGTTCTAGTAAATAAGCATTCCTGGTTGCGGACAAGAATGTTTTAAATTGACCAAGCAACGCTCCCATAAAGGTCTTCTCGGCCTGCATTCTTCCGTCATGGTCATAATAACCATAAACTAAATCTGATAAAGTTTTAATAGCAAGTACTTCGTCCTGTGTATAAGCAAATGGTAATGCATCACCTTCTTTTAGATTCAGACCTTCAGTTTCATTGAAAGATTTCATCATAGATAGATATAGACCTCTTTGCTTATTGTAGTCTGGATTACTCTTATTGCCAGAAGCATAAGCAGCTAACCGCTTGTCTTTCTTCCAATCATACTTTAATCCATCCTTAGTCATTTCTATAGCATCCCAAGTCCCATCATGTAGACTTTGAGCTATAAACATGGTCATTCTATTATAGTAATCCGGTGCTGTAGTAAACCAATAAGTATACCTGGATAGATTAGACAATCCTGACTTGTTACTTACTAACCTCTGTGACAATTTATTCATATCAAAATCAGCGAGTCTCATTCTAGCATTAAGAGCCTCTATCTTAGTGACTCTTGATAAAAAGTCTGGCCCGTCTTTCATGATAATAGCTCCGGCCTGTAGTAATTCTTTATAAGTAAATTTCTCTCCAGTGTAATACATTTTACTAAAGGCCATTGCAGAGTTCTTCCACATTCCGTCAAATACATCTCTGACTCCACCAGTAACATTAAATGCTAACAATCCGAAAGATGCTAATCTCTTAATGGGGCCCACAGCTTGGTATAACTGTTTACCTTCCTCACTAATAATGGATTGGTTAAATACTGCAATTTTAAGGTAATTATCCATTGTCTCATTAAACACTGTTAAATCAACACCAGTCTCTTTAGCATAGTTAAGAGCTAATAATTTAATTGCTTTAATTGCCGGGAGCACATCATCAAAGGCATCTTTACGTTCTGCAGCGAACACATAGCTAGTTACTAATGATTCCAAATTACGTTCCCAGAAATCAGAATTGTATTGTGCTAGTAATGCCTGTCTGGCATCTTCACTAGATTCAGAAATGTTAAACCTATTATACATTTCATATCTAGTAATCATGTCAGATTTAGCTGTATATTCTTCCTCCGAATATGCATCATTCTCTTCCCTATTCCAGAAGTCTTTAAACTTCATAGTAACATCTTTAGTCTCTTGGCTAGCCCATTTAGCAATTCCCATTTGCAATATCTTATTATTAGTCTGTTGCAATGGTACCCAGAACCATTTGTCTTGTTTCTTTAATTGCGACACTTCTGAGTCAGATTCTGACTTACCTTCCAGATTAAATCTGTACTTGTTGATGTCCCATAATATCTTCTTCAGGAATCTTCTTTCTTCAGATGACAGTGGAGTACTATTATCGTAAGGATTAGCAAACAGCATTTGCTCATTTAGAGACCCGTCTGGATTTCTTCTAAACATATTGTCGTATATTTTAGTCTGGTCTCCTATTACTAAGTTTCTTGCGTTTGAGTATCCCTTATCCTTCCACAAGGCTTTAACGTAGTCATTAAAGAATGGATAGTAATATTCTTCAGTCTTCCTAGTAACTCCATCAAATGCCTTTCTTACTAATTTAACAGCCTGTCTAATATTATTCTCTGGAATTAGTTCAGGGTTAGTATCCATACCTCCTGATAATGGAGCTCCTTTACGAGTATATCTTCCCATCTTCTCCGGCTGTGTAAATGGAATATCTCTATAATAAAGCATCGCTCCTAGAACTGCTTTATAGAATCTTTCTATACCAGTATTAGAGTTCTCTTTCATTATATCCTCCACTGATGCTTTCTCAAGGATAGTTGGGAATGAAGTATACAACGTTTTGGCTATATCTTCTAACCTGTCGGCTGTAGCAGCTTTATCGTTTGCATTTATGTCAAATAATGCCTTACGTACTTTAGTGTTTAATTCTTGCTGGGTTCTAGGAGTAGCATCCGGTCTACTCATAAGTGCTAAGAACTCTCCTTTTAAAACCTCAAGTTCATCCATAAATGTAACCTGATTAAGTCTATTAGTTACTCCAGCTTCCTTTGCTAATAAGTTGAAAGTTTCTCTTATACTCCTCATATTGGCTATAGTAGCTGTAGATGTATCTGCGTTTAAGACCTTAAATGTCCCAATCCTAAATACATCTCCGAAGACTTCTGGCATCTCATTAATAGCTGCCATAATCTTCATCAACTCTATATTACCGCTAGTAGACCTTAATAACCATGGATTATTCATAGCATATGCGTCTTTCTCATAGTCTCCCAACATAGTAGTTCCTAAAGACAGTGGTATAATAGTATTTAAATCATGTTTACTAAGTGCCACAAAGTCCACTTGCTTAGTAATAACATTATGAATAGCTATAATTCCCATCTGTTTAAGATTCTCCATATCAACCACTTCCCAACCAGGGTCGTTTACATACTTCTGAAATGTACTTACTACAAAAGCTGTAGTCTTAAACCCTGAAGGTGGTACGATTTGGTCTAGAGGTTTATAACCCTTTAAAGCCTTGTCCAAATCGTATATAAATGCCTGTCTCTTCTCTGCAAAGATTCTATCCCTCTTCTTCAAGTATTCTTCAACCTTTTGTCTAAGTTCTTCATTAACAGCTTTATCAGCTGTATCTTTAATATAGATAGGTTTACTATGATTGTAATAATCACTAAAGTACCACCTTCCTTCTGAAGGATGTGGTGAATCATGTACTTGAGTTTGAATAAACGAATCTACGTCTATTCTATCCATTCTGCTCTGTAATTTAGGATTGGGAATAAACTTTGATAAAGTGTTAAGCACTCCGTCCTTAATAGGATGTCCTACAGTCTCATCAGTAATCCTTACAGGTATTATGTTACTAATATTTGAGTAATATTCTCCTACTCCCCAAGCTAGTCTATTAACAGCTGAAGATGTGTCTTTCTTCCTGTCTTGTACTGCCTCAAACTGAACATCTGTTAAAGGACCTTCATCTAGGCCTTCTATTTTCATTGGAATTATATTAAGTTCCATATTTCTTACTGGGATTCCCTTAGAAGCTAACATCTGCCTGTAAAATCCTAATTGATAATCATATTTAGATGCTTTAGCTGCATCCCAGTCGTTAGAAATTTTGGTAGAACTTTTAAATAAATACAAATGAGGTTGTCCTTCTTCATCTACAACTATTAAGTCGATAGAACCTACTAGTTTAAGTCCGTCATTTGTATTGGCATCAACCAGAAATTGAGACATTATTTTAGCACCTTTACCATGAGCTCTATATAGCTCACTTTTAAGTGTTTCTAAATTATCATACAATGATTTAATAACAGCTTCGTTGTATTGCATTCCATATTTCTTAGTCAGGGCTTCTAAGTCATAATGCCCTGCAAAGTAGTCTCCAATCATAGAATGTATATCAATACCAGTTTCAGCTATTCTATCCCACATCTCTAACGTTTGGTCTACTCTAGCATGTGCTTCTTCTCTACTAATCTTCTCCTTATCCATTAATTCAGTAACAGTTCTGCCTCTCCAATTAGTAACATTAAAGGGCTGAATTAATGCGCCTTCACCGTCACCAGACCTTCCTTTCTCTAAGAAATCTGTAACGGACATATTACCGTCAGAAGCAGTATAACTTATATCTCCCCCAGTTAAATCTACTCCGTTTTCTCTAAGTCTAGCTTCACTTCTGATACCTCTTAGTTTAGCTACTATTTCAGCTTGCTTAGTGTCCTGACTAAGTACGATATCAGATATAAGACCATATTCTATCTGATTCTTATGTGCTATCAAGAAGTCAAATAGGTCTGCATAGTTGTTATTACCCTCCCCAAATTGTACTACTTGACCATTTATATTTAAACTATATGAACAAGCCATTAGCAATTCTCCTTTAAGTTACCACTCTTTATTAATTTCTGAATTAAATTAGTTATAGTACGGGATTCAGAAGCTAAGTTCATATCAAAACCTGCTGCCAAATCGTTGTTAATAAGTGCACTACCAAATTCAGACATAATATTATCTATAGACATATTAAGAAGTCTTCCTAACTTCTCATTCTTAATATCATCACTAGTTTGGAATGTCTTTTGAGTCTTCTCTTTAAATATTCTCCCCATTTCCTCTAGTGAAGCTTCTTTACCTTCAAACCAAGGCTCTGCGATTCTAGCGAAGTAATTACCAAACTCTGTAACAAATATCTCCTCATTCAAGTCAGGAACAGCTCTAGTATCTCCTATCATCCTAAATGCTTCTAGTTTATCATCATAGTTCGCCAGAGACTCCACCTGTTCAACTAGCCCATAATAAAGACCTGGATTAGTCCTCTTCATAGAACCCATAATTAAATGTGCAAACTCATGCAGTGAATCAGCTGTAGTAGCTCTATCTACATTTAAATAGACTTCTCCATTATAAATAAATGCATTAGTTCTTCCAGCATTAGGAATCACTCCTCTGAATTTAGAAGCTATCTCTCTAGCAGTAACTACGTTAACATTAATGCCATAGTTCTTACTAAGGTGATTGGCTATCTCTACCATTTCACTTTTAAATGACCTGGGCACTTTCTTGTGAACTGGTACACTTCTTTCTGATTCTAGCTTTCTGAATGAGTATTTGTCCCCATTTGCCCCAGTTACTTCATATACAGATTCGGTAGCATTCTGAATTGTATTTAAAGCTTCTGTCATTAATTGCAGCTCATAGTCTAGTTTGTCTTGAGTTAGCATACTAGGTACTTTACTGTTATATAGAGAAGCATGAATGTCTGGGTCTCTTAATTGATTCTTTAATAAGAAGAAAGTCTCCAATTTCTCTTGAGTGTTAAGTATAGATTCTATATTAAGTCCCTGCTCTTTAAGTATGCCAATTAGTTTCTTATATTGGGGCTTCTTATTAAGCTCTGATATGAAGTTGTTAAAAGTAATACTCTTAACTAAATCCTTATCATTGTATAGCTTTATGTTATCATTTAGTTCTATATCCAAAACGGAGAATCTGTCTCCAATTTGTAAAGATTGATAACTTTGTATTGCTAAACTTCCATTTTTGAGTTTACTAGTAACCGATTTCAAATCTATAGGTCTGTCTAATAGTTTATTGGCAATACTTCTAGCATATTTGAGATTATCTACTCCTGCTCCTTTCAGCCCGTCTGAAGTTGTAACAATCCTACTGTCTATATAATATCTGTCATTATATTTAGCGATGTTATAACCCCCTACAGTTTCAATAGGCTCTATTAACTCTCCAGAGTATTCTGTGTTAACTATAGTCTTGTCAAACTCCGGCTGCTTAAACGTATTTCTTAATAATATTCCCCCATCACTTATAAATGCAATGTCTAAGAACTTCTCATTGTCAATTTTATTATTCAAGTCTTGTATAGTAGATACTATAGATTCATCAGACAGTTCTCCGTAGCTATAAGCATCCATAAAGTCTTGCATATCTTTCTTAGATATACGTAAGTAGTTCCCAGATACTTCTGCTCTATCTACTAGTGCTTGAACTGTAATATCTGAATAAGAAGGAATTTCAGTAGTAGGAGTACCTATTATTTGATTAAACAGCTCATTAAATTTACTAACAAGCCCATTCTTATATAATGCATCATTGAAAGTAGCACTAGTATAGAAGTAATTCACAAAAGCAGGTATAACATTACCATGAATACTATTAGTGTTAAAGTCATACCCTATATATTTCATGATAGTCTGCACTCTGGATGAAGTATCATTACTTGCAGCTAGCATCTTTAACGCAGACTCTATATTCTTGTTTACTTCCTGAACTTGTTCTTTAGGAGCCTTATCTAATACTGTATTCACATATCTTTGCTTTAGATAGGTCTCTATATATTCTTCTTTAGGCTTAATAACTGCCAAACTGCCACTAGTGTCTCTAAATATACCATAATTGGTATTCCAAGCAAGGCTAAATCTAGCATTAGTGAGTAGTATATTATTCCTATTTAAGTCCTCACCTTCCCCTTGCAACTTGTCTACTAAGTAGGTAATATTTGGAGTTGGGAACTCATTTTTAATTGTATTTAAATTATAATTACCAATTGGTAATCCGTCCTTGCCAAGATTCTTGGAATCCAAAGCTGTAATAGGAAATCCTCCTGAATTTACTGCATTAATAAAATCATTATAACTCTCTACATTTCCCATTAATGCTCCTATTGCATCTTCTAAAGACATTTCACTAACGTCAGGAACCTCTAGCTTAAATAAGCTAGGGGCTCCCTCGTTAGAATGTACTAAAAATTCTACTGTACAACTCATGTTAACAATTAATTCTTATTTGTATAGTATTGCGCTCCATTAAGCTCTTAATCTTATTAACTATATTCTCCATAGAATCATTCCTATTAAGGACTAACTCTTTCATTTTAGCATTCTGATTTGGAGTTCTAATAACGAAGTAATCATCATATAGTCTTCGCATGTCTACATTACTTGGGTCTGGGATGTCATTTACTTCATAGTAGTCTTCTCCGTCCCTTTCATATAGTTCAAGACGACCTGTTTCTTCATTTCTCATTCTAATATACTTATCTCTAGCTCTACCCTTAGCACTTTCACTAATAATAGGAGCCATTCTAATAAGTGCATCTTCTAATGAGAATGTGTCCATGTTAACATCCAAATCATAGTCTGATTGTCCTACATACTTTTGATACTCTATTAGTAAGTCACTAACATCAGTCTTATCAAATGTGTTCAGTAAAGTAGTAAGTCTGTCAGCACCGTACTTATTCTTATTAACAACTAAGTTATATAAGAAGAACCAGTCAGTAAGAGGTAATCCTTGCAGATTAATTCTCTTCAGTGCTGCAAAATCTTTCTGGTATCTACTGAACATTGCTTGGTCTGATTCAGTTCTTACGTTCATCATATCAATAGGTAATTTCATATATGTAGTATTACCTCTAGTAAATGGGTCAGTACGTCTGTTCCTACTTAATCCTTGCACAAACTGGTTGATTAATAAGGAGCGAACCCTCTTATCTCCAACCATTCCGTTATGAAGTTCCGGAATAACTGTTCTTTCCATCCAGAGTTTAAAGTTAGCAATTCCATCATTAGTAGCCAAACTAAATACCTCGCCTCCTTCTTTAATATCATGCAGAGTCATATCATTTCCGATATACTTCTGACCCTCATCCATTCTGAAGGTAATGTTGCGTTTAGCCAGCCAGCCAGTGATTAGTACATCGTCTACATGCTCACCGAGTGCATTTAATTGCTCTTTAGTAACAGCTCTACCATATGTAGGATTCTCTTTAATAAGAGCTTCTCTATAGGAATTTACTAGATTGAATTTGGTACTGATATTTACATCAGTTGTATCAGTAAGGTTATATACTTCGAACAATGCCTTAAAGTGAGGAATTTTATCAATCATGTCGAATATATTCCAAGTTCCCTTTATTAGATTATAGTAAGCTATGGTTGACTTCTTATAACCAGAGTTCATTGGGTCAAGGAATTTCCTCATACTAAATCCTCCATTAGTAATACCTTGTGCAACAGCATCGTTGACTACAGCTCTTACTTGCTCTTCGGATAGATAAGGCTTATCATTCAGGATGTTCTTAATAACTACTTCCGGGTTATAACCTTTCTCATATTTGTCATCTTTATATAGTTGCTCTCTGCTAGTAATTGCAGATTCATATGTATTTAACCTGGACATCTTACCTCCTAAATCTGTAGGCATACCTTGATTTAGTCCGTAGAATCTTCCTAACAGTTCTGTCTCTCTAGCATTTCTATTTACCTTCTTAAATTCGGCAAATCTGTCCATGTCCAACCTATTTTTCATCTTCTGTAGGTACTTATATTCTTCCAAGAATCTGTGTTCTCTATAAGATACAGCTGGGAATATATCATCAATAGAATCACCTTCTGCAAACCTATCTTTGATAGCTTGAATCCAATTACCTCTCTTATCGAACGCTTCCTCTCCAGAGTCAAGTAGTTTCTCTTGCACTCTTTTGAAGAAGTTACCTAAAGAAGTAGAATCGAAGTAGTTTCTAATATTAGGGCCTTCTTCCAATGCTCTAACTACAGAGTCTACTGATGCATGGTCATGATATTCATCAAATACATTTACCTTCATTAAGTCATTTACAGTTTGTACTGTCGGGCTTGTCATGAATTTAGCGATATCATTAAAACTGAATCCTAACATAATCATATGTAAGTACATACCAGCTAGATTAGGACCTGCATTAATTTTAGAAAGAATCAACTCTTTAGCATTATCAGTAGCAGCTGACAGTAATGCAGAAATTACTAATGACTGGTCTGGTTGCATACCTAATTGCTCTTGAACTACTCTAGCTACATCCTCCGGTGACAATTGCTGTTCTACAGCTCTGACTATTAAATTTCTCCAATAATCTTTCTTAACTGCCAAATCATCGAAGTTAACGTTGGCCATTATGTTTCTTAGAGTAGGTACTGTTATAGGTTTACCATTCTCACTTAACATTGTTTGAATGCCTTCAAATCTAGTGGAGAAAAACATGTTGTCTAACCAATCCTGGTCTCCATTTCTAACACCTTCATTGAAATAGTAACAGTTAGCAAAGAATACTTTCTCACCTACAGCTGCAATACCAATTACCTGTTTACCGTCCATATTCTGCATCTGCATTACCCATTTGGATGAGGGTGATGTCATGGTAATCTTATTAGCTTCTTGTCCAGATGCTGATTCCTTAGCTGCCCTTTGTGGGTCCCCCATTTCAATAGGAGAATAAGCCTGGTTCATATTCTTCAAATTCTGGATAATATTGCTAATTTTAGATGATACAGAGTTTCTAAATGCAGGAAGTAAGTTGCTTCTTCTAATCTTCTGTCTACCATTTCTAGCTTTCTTTCCATTCTCATCAAATTCTTCAGTCATATACATAGTATGATTGTTAATTCTATTAAGAATGAAATTAGCATTATCGGTGTCAACTTCACCTGAATATGTTAATATTCTAGCATCATCAATAGCGTTAAGCATCTCTGCTATTACTGAAACAGACTCTGGATTATAGAAGTTCTCCTTGTTAAGTTGGTTTAGATAGCTAGTAATGTCTACTCCACCACTTCCGTATGCGTATAACTTACCATTAGGAGTAGGTAGCATTTCGGATGCTTTGAGTGACTCAATACTGTTAAAATTAAAATACGGAGACCAACCTACATAATGTCCGCTGGTATCAAAATCATAACCCATAATATAAGCCTTGTCAATATCATAGTCAGAACCCTGCAACCATGTCTGCCAGTGAGATACATGTACCACATTCTTATCAGAATCATTAAATGCAACAGCTTTCATCTTCATAAATGACTGCATTGTCTGTGCAGGAATACGAGCTACTGTAAATTCAAGTGATTTCTGGAATGATACAAACTTCTTCTTGGCATCTATAATCTTCTGATTCTTCTCTATTCCGTCTAATTGATAAGCCAACCTAGATACGCTAAACTCTTCTCCTTCGTTCTCTTTATAAGTATCAAATAGTAATTTAAGCAATCTGTCATTTCTTTCAGAACCTGCTTCAATTACTCGTTGCATCATTTCCTTATTCTTAGTGTATTGGTTAATTTTAACAGAATCGAAGCTGTCCATTCCGTAAATGTCAATTACACTATCAGGAGTCTTAGCTACTAATACTTCTTCAGTAGTGTTATTACCTAATGCATTGTAAGATGTTACTACTTCATGATACTCTCCACTTTCATCATAGAATCCAGCCTCGTACATCTTCTCACCATTTTCATCTACCCTCATAACACTATTACCAACTCTAACGAAATCAGATTCAGTAAGTGCTTTATTAACTGATAGATGTTCCATTAAGGAAGGAGTTTCTCCGAGTGCAACATACACATGTTTACCATTAGCTCTAGTAAACATCATATCATACCATTTAATTTTAGGAGCGTGATATTTATCATACCTATTAACGAAGAACTGATATCCTTGTGTAAGTACATCATTAATACTATCATTAGGTCCTAAGTTGAACTGGTCTACATATAGTTTACTAATAGAAAGTTCAGCAGGATTATTAACTAGATTCTGAATAGGAATAGCAATATCTCCGTTACCTAAATCCCTAATATAGCCATTGGCTGCATATTTATCACTGAATGCGACTGGGTCTGCTAAGTACTCTGCTTTCTGAATACCAGTTACAGGCATATATCCGTTGTCTAGTAGCGTAAAGGTTGCTTGTATTTGTGCTTGTATTTCAGAATCTAAAGCTTTAGGAAGTTTACCTCCGTCATACTTAGTTCTTTCACTGAATGACCTTTGTATAGCTGGCATATCAAATATGCTATGTCTCATACCGGTCATATCTTCCCAATAAATCTCTGCTGGCTTTAAGTCTGTAGGTCTAGTAATATCAGTATAAAATTGAGAGAAATTAGCTTTTACTAAGTTGTATGTATCAAAATCATTTACATACACTGGTACGTAACTGCCCTCTATACTCCAACCTCTATCAGCTAGATATTGGTCTACAGTCATTAAAGAATTGGCTTGATTCTTAGCTTGTGCAGACACAGCCTTGTCATAGTTATCCTGTGCTTTAGCTATCTCTACGCCTTCCCCGTCTCCATTCTGTGCTTTCTCAAGTTCTGTCAGAGTTCTCTTAACAGCCAAATCAAGAGCTATTTGCTTGTCTAATGCATTTTGGCTAATTCTAGCCACTACTGATGCTACTTCTTGAATAGGCAATTTGATTCTGTCTCCAGGAAGTAATCTATCTATAGTAGATGCTGGCTGTGCCTCTATTTTAGCTTGCTCACTTTGTAAATACTCATCAGGAGTCATTCCTTGTTCGGAAGCAATCCTATAAATATCATCATATTTATAATTAGTACCTCCTATGCGGAATTGTTGTACTATATTGTATGCGGGAGCCATAACTGCACCCATACCTGGGAACTTCCTCTTAATAGCAGTTTTATTAATATTAGATGTAAACGAAGATAAAGTTTTACCAAAGATAGAAGGGTCACTGTACGGTATTTTATATACATCAGTTCCATGAGAATTATTATTCTTTCTATCTAATGCAAACTCTGCTTTAGCTTTCTCAATAATAGTCTTAGCAGTACCAAGTTCATCTCCGTCCTTATTAAGCTCCTTAATAATAGCTTTACCTACTATCTCATAAATATCAGATTTAACATCGGGATTGTCAGTAGGTTTAATCCCAACTAATGTATACACTGCATCTCTAATGCCACCTATTGATGATAATGCCACTCTACCTAAGTCCTTGTATGCCATTTTAGCCATACTGTGAGTGAATCCCATAGCTTCCAATGCAGATATTACCTGTGAGAACTCTGTCATTGTGGACTGATGTTCTGGGTCAGTTACTACATGGTCTGCATCCATTTGAATACCAAGACCTTCAGTATTAAATTCCATTTCCATTAAAGGACTGTCATCAAACCAAGAACTATCCCCGTTTATATTTTGGGCTCCTACTTTAATTGCAGACTTGTTAACCAAGTAAGCAATCATTTTATGTTTGAGCGGTTGAATAGTATTACGTTGAGAAGGTATCTCTCCATTAGGTCTATACCAACCTACATTGTTAGCATAATTAGCAGTAACGGCTAAAGAAGCATCACTGTAAGCAAGTTCTCCATTTCTAAGAGATTCACTATATACTCCACCTAATGCTGCATGTAATTCAAATAATGAATTAATAGGAACATTTAACTGAACCATTACATTAGCGTCTCCTACAGCTTTAACTGGATTACCATATTCATTAACTGCTTGAGTTCTAATATTATATAATCCGTCACCTACTCTATCAAGACCTAATATCTCATAATGATTGTTACCGTCCCTGTAGAATATTCTTTCACCACCAGTAACATCTTTAAGCTCCATAGTGTTTCCGAATATGTTCTTAGTAAGGTCTATTCCTTCATAAGCTCTGTCGAACTGGTTTGTAGACTGATTCCATTTGAAATCAGACATCTTTCTAAACATGTTATACAGACTAATGTCAGATTTCATAGAGTTTCTCATTCTTTCGTTGTATGTAGAGAATGTAGCAAATTTCAACAAAGAAGCAGTACCATAATCCCCGTTAAAGTCATGTCCAATAGGCTTTTTGTCATCACCTACAGCAGAATCCTGTAATGAGAAGTTCTCTAAATAAGACATAATAGGATTACAGAACGCAGAACCGTCATGTGCATCTACAGTAGATGTCTCACCTTTAAAGTTGTACACAAATGCTGCAACGTCGCTCATAATAGCCAATCTGTATGTCTTAGGAATACCTAGCAAGCTGTTTTGTTGGAAATACTGTAGTGTACCTGGTATAATTACATTTCTCTTTAATTCTGCAAGTTCTCTAGAAGATTGCTCTAACTCTATACCATTAAATGACGCAGGATTAACTTTACCATATTTAGCTTTATTAGGATGTGCTATACTACTACCTGTAGTGACTAGTCGCAAGTTCTCTGAAGTTAGAAAGTCAGCTAAGAAGTACCTTTCGAGAATAGGATTTAGAGTAATATCTTCATCATTTCTTAACCATGTACTATCTAAGTCAGACAACCTACTAAGTACCTTGTCTCCTTGCTTAGCTAGTATTAATTCTTGAGTATCATTGTTTATCCATGATGCCTTATCAGTAGGAATAAGAGTATTTAATGCCTTATTTAAAACAGAGTTTACTCTACCGTTAGCGTATCTAAGAGGGAATGTCATATTATTATCAATCATATCTTTGACAAACTTCTTCTTCTCTCTCAAGAACATTTTATTATATACATCTTCCTTAGCATATAACTCATTAGCATTAAAATTCAATAAAGCATTTGGAGACAGTCCGCCTTTTTTGTTTCCATTTAGGACAAACGAACCTCCCTTATTAACATGTACATTATCAATATTAGGGACTCCATTTCGATAAGACATATCACCGTATTCTCCTTTAGTAGTTACTGACAATATTGCTTGAAAGTCTTTAAATGTCATTTTATCTACTAAGTCAATAGGTTCCTTAGGCTGTAATTCTGTTAATATATAGTTATTAATTGCATCAATTTCCATATAATCTCCAGCCTGCAATGCCGCATCAGCTAATGCTTGTTGTTTAGCAACTTCTTCTGCCAATTTAGCATTATGTGCTTCTATTTTAGCATTCTCTGCATCCACTGCTGCTTGCTTACCAACTATGCTATTATAAGCATCTGTTAGTCCATTCTCTTGTAGTCTCTGTAGGAATGTATCGAGACTTCCTCTATATACATTTCTATAATCATTAAGCACATTATTAAATGTGTTCTTATAGTAAGAACCAACAGTAGACCTAATAGCTTTGTTTAAATCAGAAATTGATGAATTAAGTAAGTCAATAGTAAACTCTTCTCCATTCTCGTCAACAAGTTTGATTCCGTCGGCAGTTAAGGTCCACATTACGAATGTTCCCTTATCAGAATATACAGTAGGTTGAACATTAATAGTCTTAGATTGTCCTTTGTCAACCTTCCTTAATAGATTAGCATAGAAGTCATATAATATTGAAGAATATCCAATCTCTGCTACAGAGAAACTAGTAGCACTCTTCTTAACTCCAGTTCTACTAACAACATCGGTTTTAATTGATGTACCTCTAAGCATACCTGGATTTAATCCAAATAATGTATTCTTTAAAGAAGAGTTCGGATTCTCTATAATGGTTCTTGTGACGTATCTTCTAGTCAATCCAGCTAAATTAGCAATCCTACTATTAGGAATATTATTACCTTCAGCGTTCTTAATAACAGATTTAAATATTTCTCCAGTTACTATTTGCTCTGCTGCTACTAAATCATTCAAAGTGTTAATTAAAGCACCATCAATAGCTTTTAATGAGTTAGATGACTTGTCGTAGTAGAATCTAGCTTCTGGACTATCCTCATCAACTTTATCAGTATAATATTTAAGGGTCTTAATAAATGAATACAGGTCTAGGTTGTCTGGATTGTTAGTCTCAAACTCATTATATACTGTATTTACAAATGCAGAACTATTAGCTAGAGACATTAAGTTCTCTGTTAGATATTTTAGATTGTCTGCTTCTTTTACATTCTTAAATGCCGCCAGTAAATCTATGTTGCCATTTAGGAATCTAGTATTAATGAAATCATCCATAAACTCTACTAAAGATACATATAGTCTCTCCTGTGGAGTTATAGTTTGAGGGTTATTCTCTTCATAGATTGCTTTTAGTGTAGTAAATGAAGGCTCTTTTAATATAGTATCTAATGAACCATATTTAACCTTATCAGAAGGACTTAACTCAAGTTTCTTTTGACCTTTACTACCAATAGCAGCCCTATTATATATAAGAGTAATAGTGTCGCCATTATAAGGTAATTTAAATGAGATGTCTCCCAGAGTAGCGTTATGTACTTCTACTCCCCACTTGTCAAGTAGTTCTTGTCTGTTGCCACGTAATTCATTACTAATATCAATATCATTCTCTCTCTGGATTTTACGTCTGTTGACATTAGTTTGTTTAATTTCCATAGAATCTAGGTCATTTGTGTCTTGATTCATGGCATACTGAATATACTTAGCATTATTAGTTCTATCTACAACTCCAGATATTGAATCAAGCAAATCATAAGTGGTTATAGCTTTGGATTGCTTGTAATCGTTATTAATAATGTTATATAGAGAGTTAGCTCTGCTATCATTATAGAACTTCTCATAAATAGATTTAAATACATTCAAATCATTTATTTGAAATATTCTAGAACCTCCCCCATTGTTAATAATTTCTTCAAGAATCCTCTTCAAGTAATAATTAGGAGCTGAATGGAAGTTAATAACTAATTCTTGCAGTCTGTCTCCAAAATATAGAAAGTTCGCTTCGTCTTTAAGCTTATTCATTGAATGCAAGAACTGTTTAAGTGTAAGGTAATTGTCCCTTATTTGCTCTCCAGTGGTAAAGTTAAGCACAGGAGTTTGCTCAATAAGTAACCTAGACACATTACCTATTTCAGATATTGCATCCACGTTCTCATTAGTTCTCCAGGTTTTAACCATGTTAGAACCAGCTCTAAATTGATATTTATTAACTGATACGGGAATCTCTATTCCAATATATCCTTTGTTCTTAATCTCCATATTCTTTCCGAATAGATTCTTAAGAATAGTATCAAAATTACCATTTGACAGTACAGCCCAAGCATTAAACGCATCAATCAGCATTTGATTCTTATACAGGTCTCCGAACTTCTGCTTTCTTGAGACATATGCATTGTCTAGTTTAGACCTAGGCATGTCCTTAAACAACTCATCAGCTAGTCTAAGAACTTTCTGCATACCTTCCACATCTGGAGTTCCATCTGTATAGATAGAGTTAGGCATATTGAAATCTGTAGTAATTCCATCTTCTTCATTAGTCATTTTAATATAATCGACTAAGTTCTTGAACATAGTATTCTTATATTTAGCAATATATATGTTCAAATCATCAGTAGTCTTGATTAATTTACCATCAGTAAAATTAACTAAAGACGATTCAATTATATTATATCTGAATTGATTTAGCATGTACTCTTTTACTACTGTAGCAGAGCCATACGTATCATTCAGAGACGGAGTAAGTATTCTCTTCTCCGAGTTGGAAACCTCATTATTGATATTCTCTGGAGCATCCGGAATGATAAGGTCTTTATCAGCTACTTCAATTGTAGTTGCTTCAGGAGAAAGTCCAAAATTCTGACCTAGAGGTTGTGCATATTCAGCTAACAGCTGTTCTTTCTGTGTATCTTTAAGTATTCTTGATGTTTTAATATAATCTTCAAAAACCTTAGAAAGCGAGACATACTCTGCCTCGCTTTCTAGGTTGAATAGGTTAGTACCTTTCAAGTTAGTAAAGAAATGCTGAACAAAGTCTGTAGTAGACAACGGTTCAGCCTTTCTAAACTTAAGTACTGTTCCTCTAAGGACACTTTCGGCATCAATCCTATGTAGTCCTATGTCAAAGTTAGTACATGCCATTATTCTTATATATTTAATTTACAGTTCTGACTATCAATTATTTGCTTATTATTAGCAAGACTGTTAATATATTCCATAACATCTAATATGTCAGGGTCGTCAAGTTGCTCATCAGTCAAGTAACCTTCGAAGTGATTGTCCACTAATCTTATCTTATCAAGAAGTGCATCAGCAGCTTCCGGAGTAAGAGAGGTAGTAGCTCTCAATTCTTGGATAACAGTCATGATTTCGGTCTCCCTAAGATTCTCATGGTCTCCAATGGTATCTTCGAATATCTTGAGTTTCTGTTCTCTATTAGGGTCAAATGGAACTTCATACATCACTGTATCAACTATATTAACTTCACTTCCAATAATGCTTCCTTTAATTGTTTGTCCACCTTGCAAATATACTGTAAAATCTTGTAAATTACCACTACTATAATCAACATTTTGAATACCCGTAGTATCAATCTCTCCGTCTTTAGTTTTGGGTAGTACAGACGGACTCTTAACATTTATTTCCTGTAATAGAGTATGTACCTTATTAATGACTGGCATGTTGTTAACATCAACAGTCATATCTAGATGAATTACAGGGTCGTTATTAATTAATAGCTGTCTGTTATTTATGTCATTAGTAAGACTAGTATTTACCTTAGTTGCTACTCCTTTTAATATTTCATCTAATGCAATATCACCTTTCTCTAGATATTCATTGCGTGCATCATTAAGGATTTGGTCTATTGAGGTATAGCCAGTGAAAGCACTGGATACTCCATTAGCAATTAACGTAATGTTATTATCAAACTCTGACTGTCTGTTATGTGGAACTCCTTTATTAAATTGTCTCTCTGATAATACAGTAGGGTCAATGGTTATTTCAAAGTTAGGACTTTCTATAGCAGTATCAATATAGAATTGATTGTCATTATTTCTAGTTGGATAGAAATCAGAAGGTCTACTATCATGTGAAGTCGGAGTTCTAGGAGTATAATATATTCCATTTATAAATGGAGCATATGTAGTAGTTGCAGCTCCTTCTTTAATAGTTGGAGTGCCATGGAATATCACATTAAACATATTGTTTAGTACAGAGAAGTAGTTATCTCTACCTGCATCTCTAACTGCCCTAACTATATTAAATGATAACTCCTCTAACCTAGTTTCCTTCATTTTACCGTCTCTAGCCTTAGCTCGGAATACATAACTTTCATCTGATTTCTTACCAGCGGAGAATAGTTTGTAAACTGATGATAATAATCCAACCATTTTGAATGAACCACCCATTCCACCTATATTAGATGCTGCATGTTTATAAGTATTCTTACCGTCAGTCAATTCTATGGCTCCGTTGTCAGCTATTAACTGTGCTAAGATATTGTCCATATCTCTGCCGTTAGTAGCTATGGTGAAGTTCGGATTATCCGGTAATGAAATATACTCTTCTAATATACTAAATAGATTATCCAATATAGATAGTTGAGCTTGAGCTACTTTAGGGTCTATGTAAACACCGTATGTAAGAGTTCTAGGAACTTTACCGTTAGAGTCAAATGTTTGCCATTCATTTCTACTTAAATTTATAGGTCTTACTACCATACCAGGAGCATTAGTCTTGATAGCATCTGCGTATGTAAGTCTAAACATAAATCCATTATAAATAGAAGAATCCCAAGGAACTCTCTTCTGTCCATCCACAGTAGATTGGTCGATTAGTCTATTAAACTCATTAACTTCAGAAGTACCTCTAACATCATCAAGGTTATTAGCCTGTCTGTAAGTGTCATAAGCCTTAATGAAGTTCTTTAATCCAGACCTGTAATTCCACATACTTACTAGCATTCTAGCAGCAGTAGTATTACTTCCAAATGTTCCTAAATATTCCTTTACTTGATTCTTGTCTAATTTAGTTTTACCGTCATCAGCAGTATGAACTAAATCATTAAAAGACAGTCTAAAGTAATTATCAATAAAGGTTCCATTGGAATTAGCTACTATCATTCTTATAAGTGGTGGTACCGTCTTAGCTACTTCAGCTTGAGCATCCTTATCACTAAGACCTCTAGATTTAGCTTCATCTAGCGCGGCTTTACGCTTCTTCTGCATTCTTAGATACATCTCTGCAAGATTAGATTCGGTTACTTTCTCTCCGTCAATTTTAAGATGTTTGTTAGAAGTGGCAAATACTACACCTTTACCTCTTACAGACTTATCTACCATAGCTACTCCACCATGTCCTGCATAAAGATACATCGGACTAATAATGGCATTAGGAAATGCTTCTCTAACCTTATCCAAGTTCCAAGTTTGGTCTGGAACTTTCTTAAGTCTAGTCGCAGCAGAGAATGATATATCACTTTCATCAATTCCAAGATATTTAACAGTACTAGGATTATCTAAGATTTCCTTCTGCATATTCTTATACCACTTCTTGTACTTATTAATTCTAGCAGCAATATCAGCATCTTTGCCGTTACTATTGTTCCATTTCTGCCAAGTGTCAGGATTGGTTAATTTACCTATAGTGAATTGTAAATCATTACCTTTCTCCATAGGTATTCTATATACTATATTGAACGCAACAGGTTCTACTTTAGTAGAGTCATAACCCTGTTTGTCTCTAGCTTTATCAGTGCCTTCTTCGTTAGTATCATCTTTCCTGATTTCTAGATTGAACGTACCATTATTCCAAACTTCTGCACCCAATCCAGCTAAGTATTTATAACCATTGTCGCTTAGTTTCTGAATGAAGTCAGCATCAAACTTCTCGCCAAATGTCAAGTAGTTTCTAACGTCTACTAACATATCCTTGGCAGGTTGTAATGTATTAGTATCATACTCTACATTACTTCTAGTGAAGACATTCAAATCATCAACTACATCATTCCTTACCACTCTAGTAAATTTACCATCGGAAGTTTCTGCCATACCATATCTCATATACCAGCCGTATGCTCTAATTCCAGAAAGAGGTTCACTTAGTAATGATTCATCTATAACAGATTCTTCTCCTTTACCCTCTATATCTGCTAAGAACTCATTTTCAAGCTCATTAGTGCCAGTCATAGTTCTACTAGGTGGTATAAATGTAGGAGCTTGCACTTCCTTAGATTTCTCTTTAGTTGTAGGAGTAGGCTCTGGTATATCAGTAGATTTTACTGGCTCCGGAGCTTCTTCTGGATTAACTGGAGCAGGTTTAGGTATAGGTGGCTCCTGTGCTTTCCTAGAAGGAGTATATCCCTCTAATTCGGCATTAAATGCAGCCATTCTAATTACCTTGAATCTATCTATCACAGCAGAAGGGTCAGAAGTAGTAGATGTATATTCATCTTGACGTAAATTAGCTTCTTTGATAATAGTTCCCATGTTGCTATTAATAAAATAAGCTCCGTCCTTAGAACGAGACATCATAGTATAAAATGACTTCATATAATCAATAAGTCCAGAGACTGTATTTGTATTATACTTACTGAAGTTTACATCAATTATAGCATGTTTAAACTCAGAACCTTGAACTGATTTAGGAGTACGCATAATAATCCTACTATCTGCCATATTGGTTAGCATTTTGTAAGTAGGAGTATTCTCATCATCATACACATATCCGACTTCTCCGTCCCTTTCTAGTATTTGTCTAACATCGTCCTCGGTAATAGCAGTGACAAATTTACTTCCATTAAGGATATTGTCTTCGTCCTGATAATAATGTAGCTCCATCATGTTACTTATTGTGTCTTTGACATTATTAACAGCATTAGCTTGACTTTCAGAATCAGCCATTTGTTCTGGAGTAAATGTCAACACACTCAAAGCCGCATTTACCGTAGTATTATTATCATTCTGTTGAGTATTAGTAATACGTAAGCTAATATCCAGCTTAGGAGTTCTGACCATTAAAGATTCAGATGACTTAACATTATAAACACTGATGGTAGGATTCTCATATCCATTCTGATTTAAGTCTCCTAGTGGAACAATAGTTACATTGTTCTTATGTGCCCAATTAGACAAATGTTGCATATAAAGGCTATTTACCCAGGTAGCCTCATCAATAAATACAAGCCTCGGAGTTTGAACATCGTTATACTCTATATCTTCATTGATAATGGCAGCTCTATAAGATTCCATTACTGTTCCACCAGGCGATGTAATGGGGCCAAGTTCTTCTATTGTGAACTGCTTAGACTCCTTATTATTATGTAATATATCATTAGACAGCTCTGCATAATTAGATTCTCCCAATACATGACTCATTAAATCCTCTATAGTAAACGCTTTGCCTTCACTTCCTAAAGAAGACACTAGATTGTCAACTTGTTGCTTAGTTGGACCTACCTTCCATATCTCTGCATCAGGATAGTACTTCTTAACAATGTTCTGAATTAACTTAGCAATAACAGCTGTTTTACCAGCACCACCAATACCGTCTACCATTACAGTATTCCAGTATCGTATTAACTCGCTACCATAAGTTCCTTTAGGAGTATCTATATTATTAACAGCAGCATTCATTATATCCGGATTAACTGCCATAGCTGTAGCCAAATATGCAGCATATTCTTGTGAATATAAAGGGGCATAATTAGCATCTGTCTCAACAAGGGATTCTCTTAAGTAATAATCAAAATCTGACTTCTTAAAAGCTATCATTGCATGTAATAGCATATAAACATCATAATCCTCTAAAGATTTAGTCTCCGGGCTAAATTTGGTGTTTCTTTGCTCTACCAAATTATTAATGTTGAATTGATTTCTTACATCAGAGAATAGGTCCTTCAATATAACTTGTGGAGAATCTCCAGTAGTTTGCACTATCTCCTGGAAGTTGTCATACAGTTTGTTCTGCAATGAACTAAGTTCCTTAGAGATAAGCGGATTGTCATAGCTAACATTGTCAATATCATCAAGAGTAGGGGTTGGCATAGTATCTATATCTTTAAATAGCTGCATGCCTTTATACTTAAGTTCTTTTAGGAACTGGTATCTATCCTTACCCTTTAATATATTAGCTGTCAATTTAGATATTTGTTGACCTGTTCTACCATGTTTGCTGAACTGATTAACAGCATTCATTCTGGACAACTCTTTCAAGAATGTGAGTTGCCTAGTTATTAATGCCAACTCCTCTTTCATGATTGCAGCTATATCACCTCTAATAATCCCATACTTCTCTTCCTTCGGGAAGTAGGTTTCTAAGAAGTAATTCATAGTAGCATTGTGTCCAAATGGATTATTGATGTCTAAATCAGTAGTAGAACTGGCGTCAATAACAGCACTAAGCATGTCTATGATTTTGAATGCTTGGTCTATTTCCTTCTCCTTATTACCGTCCAATACGTAGTCAGATACAGAAGGGGCGTTCTCTAGTCTTCTATTCTCATCTCTTAGTAAGTCAAAGATAGTGAGTTTGCTTCCATATACAGTATTAGTAAGTTGGTCAAGGAAATCATATACTGGACTAGTTTTGATTTGTAAAACATCCTTCCTTAATTGAGCTATAGTAGCATTAGTAGGATTAGACATTACAAGACTTTCCATATCCTTAGCTGCTTGTACAAATGTCTTCTCGAAATTATTTATTCTCTCTTCGACTTTCTCCATTACTACAGGAGCGTCTTCCGAAGGGTACACATCCCCATTGTTGTCCATGAAGTCTAAAGTGTCATAAACAAGTCTCTTTCTATGTACATCAGAATGAAGAATATTATGAATATTGTCTATAACAGTATCCAAATTATTACCGTCTATGTCTTTTAATGTTTCTAATAGGGCATCATATATAGGATGTGGTATTCTGTTCCCGTCTATATCTAAAACTGGTACATCATTTGCAATAGCTTTTAATACTACATCAAATGCTGCTTCATTAGAGATTTTGTCTCCAAGTACACTTAATAGAATCTCCTTGGTATCAGCATCCATAAATCCAAACTGCATAGCTTGTTGTATTACAGCTTGCACTCTTCCGATTACTTCTAGATTCTGAACTTCAATAGCTTGACGTCTTAGGTCTGCGTCAACTTCAGACTCACCTTCAATAGGAGAGAATCTTTCTCTTACGAACTTCTTGTTTAGTACTGGTCTAATATTCTTGTCTCTTCCTAATTTAGAAATAAGTACCTGTTCAGCATCAGCACCTTCTGGCACATCTAACTTGTCAACAGTGGCTCTTAAATCGATTAGATTATTATATGCCCATGCTTTGAACTTATAATAATCATCGTAAGTTACTGTGCCTTCTTCGAGTTTAGTAGAGAAATCTTTATTAAGCTTCTTAAATATACCATATGCTGTATCAAGAGCTTGCATCTTGTCTTGCTGTTTATAAGATGCATAATCAGACTCGTAACCTTTAACTTGTTCAGGAGCCATATCTTGGAATCTTTGTCCTGATTTAAACTCAACAAAATCCCTAAATGTTGGTGCATAGAAGAATGCATTTACACTATTATCAATAGCGAACAGCATTTGTCCAGTGTAGTATTCAGAGAATGTTCCGTCTAAGAATTTCTGTTTCTTCAAATCAAGGTCAGCCTTCTCTTGTCTTAACCTTTGTAAGTCGTCAGCATAGGTAATACTCTTCTTACTTTCTGTTCCAGTGTCTTGTGTATTAGACTCTAATGCCGCTATCTTTCTACGAACTTCTACAATGTCAGAAACTAAACTATTAAAATCTTGAAGCATTTTGCCATTATATCCATTCTCTATAGCTCTACCGAACTTCTGCCCATCTGATACTTCAAAGCTAGCTAGAGCTTTCATCCTAATGTCTCCCATTACCATTTTGTCAAGGAGCTGTTCATCAGAGAAGTTTAATCCCTCTTGATTAATAACAGCGTCAAGATGCTGTAGGTAATTCTTAGTCATGGTATAGACTGCTTCGTTTTGATTGTCACTAGGAGTAGTAGGAGAGGTCCATATTGTGCCTTGGTCTGTGTCTTCTGTCTTAGTAGCAGATAGATTCTTATTACCAAGCTTGCCCTTTTTCCGCATGTCATTTAATTCTTCCATTAACTCGCTAGTTCTGCCATTTCTAATAAGGTAGATAAGTTCTTGGTTAGTTTGTTCATTAGTGGCCTTCCTATTCTGTGCAATATCTACACCATAGAAGATAGCACCACCAAGAGCTCCTCCGAAGAAGTTCATACCATATCTTTCGGCTGCATTCTCCCAAGCATCAAGTTTCTGTTTACTCTTAGTGTAACCCATTTCTTGAGCCCAGTTAAATGTAGCTTTCGATAGGTCAACTACTAATTCTTCAGACATTTCTTCCAGACCTTCACCTATGGCCTTACCTATGAATCCTGTAGTATGATTTCTGATGTCAGACCAATAATTAGAAGAATATTGTTTAGCAGTATTAAACATTTTAGCCAGCTTGTTAGGCTTAGGCATGTTACTAGTAGCAAGTTGGCCCAGCCCCTTATTAATTTCTCCAGTTACTTGTGAGATAGCCTTTCTGTAAGTGAGAGCGTCTCCTTTAAGTTCTGGGAAGAATAATTCACCAAGTCCAGTTCTATCAACTGCATACATGCCAGCTACTGCTCCCCATGCTATAGCTGCTGCTTCTGCTCTATCAGCTCCTTGCTCTATAGCATCTTCAAAAGTCTCAAGACCTTGCATCATAGCCATATAACCTAGAGCTGTATTAGCTGCCATTCTGTTATTTCTTTTAAGAATAGTCTCAAACGCTTTTGTACCTTTAAGCCTATTCATCTCATACAAGCTGCCTATGGCTCCTTTATATTTATCAGGATTAGAAGCCAGTAATCTAGTTGATTCCAAATCAGCAGCTTGCATTGCAGCTTTGTACTTCTTATCTGTACCTAGTAATGCATTCATGCCTTTGAAGATAGTTCTTTGCTGTCCCCACTGTAATGCCACATCGGTTACTAAATCAAAGAAATTCTCTGCTGACATCAATTTACCTTGAGAGTATTCTGATTTAGAGCCTTTAAATGTTCTACCTATACCTTGTATTAGATTAGCTGTAGGCGTATCTTCGTTCAGTCCTAGAGTAGATTTATAAATAGTGGGTAGTATATCCATTAACTGAGCACCAATCATAGCTCCTCCATATACCAAATTCACATAAGGTACAAATAAAGGTGCTAGTGAAGTCACTGTCTTCATAACAGTACCAGTAACAGACTTATCAAGTCCGTCAGAATCAAAGAAGTCATATTTATTAGCAGCAGAACCGTCTACTGTGAAACTGTCAAACATAGATTTAAACTTACGACCATAAGCTTCTCTTCCGGCTAGTGTCTCATAGTAGTAGGTTCCTTCGTCATTGTATTTAAGGTCACCTTTACTATGCTTAACTATTCTGCCAGAGTATGGGTCTTTATGCTCTCCGTCTGAATCCCATTGGGCAAGTACTAAAGGTTCTGAAAGTGATTTCAAGAAACCTAATGGGCTGCCAAATAGAACATTATCATTAGGAGTATAGTCTTCGTACTTACCAGTTTCGTAGTTAAATACCTTCTGTGTTTGTGCTAGTTCTGATGCTGTCCATTCTCTATTATCTGTGCGTCCTATTTGTGACACACCAGTCTTCAATCTATCAGGATTAAGTACCCTTCTAACATTAAAATTAATAGGTCTATCCTCTGCGTCATTAGGTTTTAATTGAGAGTATGGGTCCCAATCAACGTCCTCCATGATTGTATCCTCGAATTGGTCATTGGCAAACTTTTGATAAGTAAATGCAGCACTATCATACTTTTGGTTAAATGCTACTTCATTAAACTTACCATTCTCATCCTTAAACATTTCTTGGACAAACTTACTATTCCTGTAAGTATTCTTATCTAGTAATCCAGTATTATCAGCTGTTAATCCCACATCTCTAAAATTGTCCATAGTAAATGAAGGATTCTCTAATTGAGCTACAAACCAATCATTAGGTTTCTTTATATCATTCATATCAATTATTTAATATTTTAGATGTACTTGGAGTCATAAATGAGTCTAATTTAGCTGCCCTTCCTTTTAGGATTGTCATATCTCCCCAGTCAGCAGGTACAGTAGGATTCTCGCCAGCGACGTTAAGAGCTAATCCAGCACTCTCTCTTAGTGGCATATAAGCAACTGTTTTATATATGTCATCATAAGGTTTCATTCCAAGTGTTCCTTTAAATAAGTTCTCTATATCATCAGGGTCAACATTAAGCATACTTCTGATATTAGTCATATAACCTTCCCCTGCCCTATCTACATCAATTGCACCTTTCTTGCTGCCAAACCATGGGTCTTCCCCGCTGGCATATACGTTAGTCATTAAGAAAGGACGGAATTTAGATTTGTCCCAAACTAGTTCTCCGTTAGCATCTTGCACCATATATCCTTCTAAGTCATGCTTCATAAGTATGCTCTGCACTTCATCAGCACTTATATTAGCTCCTCTGGATTCTATTTCTTTTTGAGCTTCGATGAATCTAGGCATAAGTTCAAAGTCTGGAGCTATACTGCCGTTTTGGTCATATGTGTATGGTAGAACTGCCCTTGCAAGTTGAGTTCCGTCATATAGCACCTGCCCAAATTTAGAAGAATCAACTTTCTGATTGCCTAAATGAATGCTATTACTGTCAACAATACCTCCAATTCCAGACATCAGTAATGACTCTAATGAGCCTTTAGCAACTAAGTTACCGTCTTGTCCTTGTGGTGTACCATAAAATACAGCATCCGCTTCCATTCGGTAACCTTGTCCGGGATTAAGTATGTATTTACCAGCATCTCCATTCTCCCCCATGTAATAAGACATAATAGGTTTAATCTGCATAGTCTTATTAGATTTAGAGCCAGATTCAGATGCTCCCTCTGTGGCATTCTTATCATAATCTACTTTAATAGAATAGTCAGAATCAATTCCAGATGAAATCATACCAGCCAGTAATTCATATGCACCTTTAGTAGGGTCCAATCCAGACAATGCAGCCTTACCTCTTAGTAAAGCCTTGGCATTATTAGGCATGGTAGACAGCAAGTAAGTAAGAGCTACTCTAGCCTTCTTTGATTGGTCAGTATTACTTTCTGTAATTTTATACACTCCGTCCTGTCCAGCAGCTAGTAATTCGTCTATTCCCTCCTTTATATCTTTACCTTTCTTAGTTTTAAAGAACTCTTTAGAAGTGCTATCCTTACCTATTTTACCAATGAGGTCCCATACTGTCTTATTAATACTATCCATGCTGACTCCATTAGCAATTACAGTTGATATATTATTAGCATATGGTAATTTATTAGCTCGTAGGTCAGCCAGGTCAGCATTAGTAAGAACTCTATCACCTTGCTCTAGAGTTGCTTTAGTAGTAATTCCGTCCTCTCCCATTACATAATATCTGCCGTCAGTAGTAATCGCCATTTCACCAAAGGAGCCATTCTTCTGTGACTCTGCTATAGCATCTTTTAGTTGAGTTTTGCCCTCTCTAAGTCTTGCCATTAGTTGAAGAGTTCTTCTATAAGCTGTGGCAGTTTGATTTGGATTGAATGGGTTGTTCTGACTACTGAATAGATTACCTATTTCTTCAGCCACTGCATCAGTGTCGCTAATAAGACCCTCTTTATACAGAGCAGTAATCAATGATTTATCTATACCTCCTATTGTATTCTTATCTGCTTCTGCATTGCTGCTCATTGCTCCTTCAACATAGGGAGCCGTAGGTTGCGGTTGAGGAACGTTAGTATAGCTAACAAAGGCGGGAATACCCCCGCCCTGTAGCTTCTGTATTTTATTTATTATTTCCATGACATTCCTTTCTTAATTAGTTCAGAAGTTAATGAAGACATATGTTTAATCATATCAGCATGTTGCTTCTTCGCTGCCATTATGTCTTTATGGAATTGCTTATTATCTGCTAGCATTCTTCTGTTGAAATCCTTAGCTCTTTGAATTATAATCCTTTCCTGGGCTGTCAACCTTCCACCCTTAGCATAAGTATATGGGGTATTAGGAGAAGGAGTAGTTCTTTGGAACATCCAAGGCATTCCAACATTATTTCTAGAATAATTAAGCATATCTGTATTGTACTGTCTTAATAATTGTTGCTGTTTAGCTGTATCCCCAGCTTGAACTGCTGCATCATATTGTGGCTGCATTGTAGATAGTAACCCCTGCCTATAAGATTCAGCATCGTATTGTTTACGAGCTGCTCTATTCTGTCTGAATTGATTTTCAATGCCAGATAGGTAAGGATTAATAACTTGCTGATAATTAGCTGTAGTCTTAGCAGAATCAATTTGCGCCTTAGCAGCATCAATTTGTAGCATTGAAGCTCTATTTCTATTGGCAACATCAGTTCTTCTAGCTTTAGCAGCATCTGACTCTTGTTGAGCCATCATTCTTGTCTTATAGAACATATCAGCATCAGCCATATCTCCTTGGAATCTTATATCACCAGCTTTGTTCTGTGCTTCTAATTCTCCAGCAAGCTGAAGCGATGCATCAGAAGTTCTAGGTCTAGCGGCAAGAGATGTCAAATTAGAAGCTTGCCTATCAGCAGATGCTTTAGCAAAGTAGTTACCAGTAATGGGTACAGTGTTCTCATATGTATCTATTAGCAATGGTTTTAGTCCAGCTTTGTACTGTTCAGCTGCCTTGTTATTAGTTGCCAATCCTCCAACCATTCTGCCTAATGCTATCACATCCTCTGGCAATACACTAAAACCTCCTAAACCTTTCTTTTCACCTCCAGCTGCTCCGCGTACAGTACCGTCTCCGGCAGCTTTCTGTGACCTTTTAGCATCTCTAATTTGCTTCTTAGTAGGATTACTACCCATAGCTGGAACTGGAGATTCTAGTTTAGTTGGCATAGCTGGTTGTGGATTTCCACTAGTAATACCTGCTGCCTTAGCTTTAGGCATAAAATTCAACATCCCGGTGTCTAAATTCTTAACAACATCAATATTATCATTAACTCCAGCTCTAACTTTAGCTAGATTATCAGCACTGATATTGTTAGTTCCTAGATGTCTTAACCAAGTTTGGTCTCCTGCATATCCGTCAGCAGTCCATTGAGTACCCTTGTCAGAACTTCCACCTCTACCTGTTATTCTACCAGATTTAACCAGACTAGCCATAGTTCCAGTATTCACTTTAGTATTAGTATTAAAGTTAGTCTGATAGTTAGCTACGTTCTGATTATAAGATAATCTAGAAGCCCCAGGCTTAGTAGCAGTAAATCCAAGATTACTGTAATCTCTTTGCATATTATTGTATGTACTAGCATTTGCTGGGTTAATCATGCCTAATGTGTCGTTGTAACCAGCACTTCCTAAGACGTCTGTGTTCCAATTCAAATCATTAGCAGATTGTACATTACGTATAGCTTTACCTCCTTGATATTTAGGAATTAACACTCCTCCGTTAGCTTTCTTAGTAACTCTGTCATCCTTAGACTTCTTCTTAGTCTTAGGTTTAGATTGCTTCTTAGGAAGTTCTCTTTTAACATGAGCAGTACTACGTTTGGGCGGATTAACTAATTCCCATAAGTATCTGGCATTCTTATCGGTAATCTTATTAGTAGGAGTAACAGTAATTTCAGTTGGAGTTGGTGGAGTATACACATTCCTTCTAGGAGTTACATCCTCATATCCAAAATCCTTTTTATTCTTAACTGCTTCATCCCATACTTTATTGTACTCACGTTCAGCTACTGGTTGGAATACTTCTCTGTAAGTCCTTTCCTTATTAGCTCTGGCTGCTCCAGCTAATGGTTGTTTAGGTGAAGGTTGATTAGTAGCCCATGCAGTCAAAGCTTCATTTCTAGCTTTTTGAGCTTCTCTAGCTTCAGCCTGCTTATTAAGCCTTTCATTCCTAATAGCTTCATTACGTCTGTTTCTATCTCCTGTGGCTCTAGTTTGTGCCAGCTTGTTTGGGTCAGTAATGTCTACAACTTGTCTTGACTTACCATCTCCCATGTGAAATACCCTGTTAGACGGAGTTACTTGATTAGGGGCAGGTAATGCTAACAGCTCTGAAGGCTTAGCTTGACCTTTATTAAGATTTCTGTATTTGAAAGAGTTGTACCATTGAGCTGGCTTATCAAGACCAGGAATAGATATAACTCCAGTTTGCATTCTTTTAACTATTCCCTTCTCTGAATCTGAATAGACTAGAGGCACTTCGATATCACCTTTAGTAGTGCTGACTATTTTAGTTTTGTTGAAGTTGTATTCTGGTCTTACTACAGAATTGGGCAAACTAGTTATAAACGGATTGTGCCATGAGAAATTAACTTGACGACCTAATCTATCATCACTCTTAGTAATCTTCTGGAAAGCTGCCTGTTGGTCTTTGAGTTTACCATGACTAGCTATCTCGTCCAACTGCGCTCCAGTGACAGTGTATTCTTTACCAGTAGCGCTAGTTATTACATGATTTCCAGTAGCAGCAGCATTTCTAAGCTGTTTAGATTGTATTTGGCGTTTAACCCCTTTACCACCCCCAACTACAACTTTTATTAGTTCAGCCAAGTTTCTATAATCATCTACGGAAAGGTCTTTTGGGTTAGTAGCCAACTTTCTAGCTGATTCTATACCAGGGCCTGTATAGTTTATTGCAGCTGCTGCCGATAATAGTCTTGGAGTCCATTTTATAAGATTCTTGACTACCTTACTACCTTTAGCTGCCGCACCCAGTCCGGGAATTAATCCAACTGTATCTAAACCTAAATTCATAGCTAGACGTCCTGCATCTCCCCAGTCAAGACCATCTTGGCCCCAATCAGCTCCAAAATTGGCCAGTGTTCCAGCATAACCTACTACCCCAGCTCCAGGTATCATAGATATTAAATCAGCACCTATAGCCCCAAGCCTTGCATAATCAGAAGCAGTGAATCCAGTATCTGCTGGCTTTCTGCTATCATTAACGGCTTGTTGTGGAGATTTACCAGATGCTACAGATTGTTCTACTTTAGCTTCCTTGTCAGCTTGACGTTTAGCATCTCTCTCCCTAATAGCTTTAAGTATTTCAGCATTAGCAGCTTCCCTATTAAACCCTATGCTTCCTCCCTGTTGGAAATATGAACCTCCCCGCTTTGGTACTCTAGGAGCAACTCTAGGTTTTGAACTATCAGTAGGATTCTCATAATGAGCATAGGCTATCTGTTGCAACGCAGGTATATCTAGCATAGATACTTCCTTGTACTGTTTAGTTTCAGGATTATATGCTATACTAGTATAATTATTGAAATCATATGTAGTGGGCACTGCTACAAAGCCATCGCCTATGTCTGGGAACTGTGACCTCATGACACTTAAGGCAGCATCCATATTATTAACTATATGCTGTCCGTTGTCTGGTCTAAATGAAGTTCTTCCTAATACATTGGTAAAGTAATTTGCCATGTCTGGTTGACCTTTCAAGTAATCCAGTAAGTTGTCAATATTGTAATTAGGATTAACATTGCCGAAATGTCCTGACATGGAAGATTTAAACGGATTATTCTTTCTATAATCCTCAAAGTATTTCTTAGTAGCTTCAGTCTTCAGTTCAGCCTTGTTAGTATCTATTATTTCTTTCTCCTTATTAGCTTGGTCTCTTAGACCTTTCTCTACATAGGCGTTAATTGCTTCGTCTCCTAATATTCCTTTACTTTTGGCATCTGCTATTAAGGACTTCCTGTAAGCATCTATCAAGTTTACATCACTACCTCCTTTAGAGACTTCATCATTTAGATAAGCGCCTAAATCTCCATAGCCCATAGCGGCAGAGAATTTTAGGTCTTCAGGGTCATATTTATTGTCTTCTAGAGCTTTTAATAGATTAGAGCTTCTCTCTATCCAATTCTCTCTAGTTCCGAATACATCTTTGTTATATTCTGCTTCTGGATTATTAATGAAATCATTATGTCTAGTTCGTACATTTTGTATTACAAAATTCAAACGGTCTTCAGGAGTAAGTTTCCACCATACCTTATCATCCCAATTTCCACCCATAGCTATATTAGCTAGTCCTTGTTTAAATGAAATTGGAGCTGCCTTAGTTTGAGGTTTCTCTTCAACCCGTGCCTTATAAGGACTCATACCTTTGATATAGCTTAATGCATAATCACCAACTCTGTTGAACGCATTATTCTCTGTATTCTTAGTACCTAATCCTAGAAATTTCTTGTCATATTTACCAGTACTACTCATTTGCCCAGAAGCATCTGTAAAGGTTCCGTCTCCATTCATAGTCACAGTCCCGGACTTAAGACCCTCTATGAATTGACCAGCAGCCTTTCTGAATTGGTCAGCTTTGTCCCCTTTTAGTCCGTTATTCTGTATATAGGTGTCAATGTTTCTATATAAGCCAGATACTAAATCTGATTTGTTATATTTGTTAACATCTTTCCACTCAAACAGCTCTGGTTCTTGTGAGGACTTGCCACCAGTTTGATACTTTCTTATTGCTTGTGACATATCGTATTATAAACTAAGAAAGGGACATATACTGTTTGATATATGCCCCTTTCTAACTTGTTAAATGATTATCTAACTCTTCTAAGTTTAGAACCATTTCTTGCAAAGGTTGGTTCCTCTTGAGGAGCTTCTCCAGGTCCCATACCTCCCTGTGCTGCCGACATAAGAGTCTGACATACAGTTAGAGCTGCTTCGCAGTTACCTGTTTGCACTGCCTGTGCTGCCACTTGAAGAATCTGTTCCATAGGATTACCTGCTTGTGCTCCTTCCGGTGCTCCGCCTTCCATTGGTGCTCCTTCAGCAGGTGCGCCTCCTGCTGCGGGGTCTTGTGGTACAGGAGCTGCACCACCCTGTTGAAATCGTGAAATTTTAGATTGAATTTTCATGTTAATTACTATTTAACGTTAAACATTAACTTTCCCACAAAGTTAGTTATACTTAACGATATTACCAAATTAATCTTTTGTTTCTACATATTCAGGCTCACGTTCATCTTGCTGTTTTAAATAGGTAAACATCTTCTTCCCGAGTGCCTTATAATCTCTATCTGCCTTAGATTTATCTGCTCTCTTAGCCATACGAATAAGAGTTTTAGTATTCTTTCTACTAAAGATTCTCTCTCCTCCATTTAATTCCATTTGAGTGGAACCATCGGGAGCTATAACCTTCATAGTTGGTACTTCATCATCGTCATCTATGTCAAGCTCATCTCCTTCCTTAATTCCAGAACCTTGATTTACTTCTAATACAAACTGCACATCGTCTTCTTCAGCAATAGTTTCATCGTGCGGTTGTCCCTTATAAACTGATATTACTTCAAAATCTTCGTCAATAAATATTATATCAAGTGGAATGTCAGTATCTTGCATCCAGAAACCAACCGTTTGAGGTTCATCATATATGAACAGCATACCTTCATCTTCAGCAAGCTCTTTCTTGCCTTGCAATCCTTTGGTCTTCTCCTCATCTGTTTGAGCTACCTCTACATTATACTTCTTATCGCCAATTTCTATTCTCATTCTACTACCTCCATTAGACCTGTATTGTCAACAGTGTTATTAATAATTTCATGCGCAAGTAATTTGCCAGCTTCTATAGCCGCGTCATCGCTTCCGTCCTTCATAAGTTCTTCTAGTTTCTTAGTAACTTCTAACCTGAAGATGATTTCATTACGCTCAATTTCAGCATGTTGCTTTAATTTACCACCTTCCTCCTCCGTTACTACAGGTATTCCTTTACTAGTTACTTGTTCATACTCTGGACTAATATCCTCCAAATGATGCTTGTGTGCATGTAATGCTCCGTCTGGAATTACATTGACTGTACCTCCCTCTGCGAACTTCTTTGGAACATATTTATAATAATCTCCAGACATATCTAAATCATAAGCGTTTCTGAACTTTATTGCTTCTGGGTCTTTAGAATTATACCACTCTAATTCATATTTAAGAGTTGGATGATTCTTAGCCTTCATAAATTCATAGATACCTGTTTTAGGATTTAGATAGACAGAGTTTAGGTGATTCTTCCCATTCCTTAAATCTTCTACACTAGATGTTCTCCAGGCCTCTAATTCCTCCTTAGGAGCTAACTCAAAGGCCCTTCTAAGATTATATGAAGTAGTATCGTTTCTATCAGAAGGAACAGTTTCATACCAAGACTCAAATGTTATCTTAGGAGCCGCTCCTGTAATTCCGTCTACCTTACCTCCCTTTTGAAGCTTATTAACTTCTCTAGCTTTATTAAGAACTTCTCTAGCCCATTGTGATTCAGCATCTAGTATCTTCATTCCGTTTCTACCAACTGCCATATTTCTATAACCTCCACTAAGTGCTAGTTCGTTTCTAAGACCAATTCCACTATAATTAGATGCTGCAAATGCATCCTGTGCTTCTTGATTAATATCAGATACCAAATTCTGCTGCCGTTTAGCTTCTGCTATTTGTGCATTAGCTTTACGTCTAGCCTTACCACTGAAGGCTCCGTACTTCTTACCACTTTTGGTGAGAGCATCATCTACCTTAGCCATTGAACCTCCATAAGCTGAACCTTGCTGTTCCCAGGTTTCGTTATCTTTATAAATAGTATCAGCCTTCTTAGCTCCGAAAGCATTTACTAACCCCATTGGAGTTAACTTCATAAATTTACTATCAAGAATCTTATCAGTAGTAGTCATTTGGTCGGTTCCTACTCCTAAAGCTGTAAGTCCATCTGACAACATACCACCAATCTTCATTGCCCCTCCAACGATAGTTCCTACTCCAGGTACACTAGAAATCATATTAGCTGCTGCATCATATCCCTGATTTAAGCCAGTAGTAAGTGCTGATTGCTCCTTCTTCGGAATAAAACTGCCAATCATATCAGCATAGCCTCCTGCCTTAGACATGGTGTTACCGATATTTGCTTTACTAAACAGCCCTCCACCAGGTTTAACAGTACTTCCAGCAGTTCCAGTTGCCATATTAGCAGCTGATTTAGATAATCCATTGACAGCTTTATTAGTATTAGCATTCATTAGTAATGCCTTAGAAGCCATGTCACCACTAGCCGCACCAGCTTGTAATAAAGGATTATTGGCGGGAGAGAATTTATCGAAGTTAGCGGATTGTAATCCAGTCATTGCTGTATAGAGGTCGCTACTAGACTGTAGGGGAGTTATACTCCCCATACCTTGTCTTAATAGCGAATTTCCCCATTGGAATTTCATAATTTTACGCATAACTTATTGTATATAATGTCTTTAATGCTGTTATTATTGCTAACTCTTCGCCAGTATATCTTACTCTAATCTTGATGTATTTGTCTCTAAGTCTTGCTTCCTTCCTACCACTCCACCAATCAGATGTGTCTATATCTTCAGGTCCATATCCTAAGTCTATTAAATCTTGAGGCATATAGTCTTCCACAGGAGTTTCTGAAGTTATATCAAATCCTTTTAAGTCGTTTGGTATAGGAGAATTACCTACAGAGATAGGAACCTTATCTATAGTTTCCTTAGTAAGTTTTGCTGTATTCCATGCTGGCTCGTTTCGCTGTACAAAGATAATAGGATTAATTTGAATATTCCAAACATCTCCTTGATAATTCATATTTCCTCTTAATCTTCCAATTCTTGGGTCTTTAATATCAGCAGCCTTAGCATGAGTCCAGACTCTAAACTCATCTAGCTTCTCATTATAAACTATTTCAGAACCTGATAGATTAACATAATCCTTATTAGGAGCAGTCTTACCTTTGTAGTAATCCTCAATCTCATTAAATGTATCTACTCTAGCATAGTATAATGGGAACATTGTAGATTTCACTTTCTGTCCAGTGGGTTTCCAGTTTCTAAGAATGTCTCTTTGCTTACCTCTTAGGTCTAAGAAATTCCTGTTGTACAGTATATCAGAACCATTATATTGATAGAAGTCTTTAGTAGCTTCTTGTCTTATATACATGTTCTTCTTGTCCTCATGGAACTCATAGCTCTCACCTACTACTTCATAATGGAATGAGTCCGGAACAGCCTTGTTACTTACAATTTGTAGATTCTCGAATATTTTATGTGTAGCTGGGTTGTCAACTACTACAAATTCATATTCAAATGGATGCTGCTTACCATACCAATAACATGGTTTAATCTTGTCCTTAATATCAATGATTCCAGACTGACCATGTTTCCAGAAGTCTGTTGTTAAATTCAAACCTTCATTAACTCCATTGTCTAGTACTTCCTGCTTAGTTATGGCAATTGATGATTGATACAAACCTGCATTATATGTCACGTAATCTTTCCATCCAGCAACATAATCATCTAAGTCTTGTGGTGCAGATTCTGAAGAGTATAAATAATCTATAGTACACTGTAGATTTAGTTGCACAACTGGAACTGTCCATTCAAAATCTTCTTTTAAAGCTAAGTACGACACCTTATTTTGTTTCTCTCCTTCAGTAATAATCTTAAAATGCTTATACATTCCAAAATTATCTTTAACTATCTCATATGTAAGTTCTATCTCTAGACCAGTATTTTGGGTGTTCGGAAGAGACCTATTAACAAGCCCTAATTTAGTTAACTTCATGTCATCCTTGGTCTCCCAATCGTCTATGACAACATTACTAAGAACTATACCATCAGCAGAAGTCGATAAGCTGCCAGAAGATGCCAGTTTACTAATCCATTTAGAGGTGTCTCTATTAAAGCTAAAATGAATATTGTCAATGTTGGCAGAATAAGAGGGAACCCAAGAATAGAACGTAATAAACTTCTGCATAACTTCATTATAACAGATGTTCCACACTTTCTCTTCAAATCCGTATAAATCATCGTAGAAAGTGAACATGACATCTTGTTTGAATGCATTATAATGACCCTTAACGTTTCTAACACCTATAATAGGTGTCATTTCCCTTTCACTTAGTGTAATATTCTCATTTAAGAACTCCTGTATCTTAAAATCAGATATAATTTCAAACTGGTCTCCATTAGTTCTCCAAATCTTCTTTCCAACTGTATCCACTCCATAAACGAAATACGGGGTCTGTATGACACTTTCCGGCCACTGAGTACCATAGGTATCTGACAGCATTTTTGGATTCTCTGGAAGCACATTAGAGGTGTTAATGAAGACATTTCCGCCTGAACCTTCACCTGCTACAGCACGTTCATTAACTGGAATTAAAGCTATACCATGCTCAAATATACAAAGAATATTACCAAACAATTCAATCATCTTCATAATTCCTCCGTAAGTTCTAGGATAGTCCCTATAGTGAGTCATTTGGAACACTCTAAATCCATTCTTAAATGCATCTCCTACTGATATATCTGAGTACATAATTCTGGTGTCAAATCTATTTTTTATATACGGAACATCAGGCAGTGTGAATGCCTGCTTCTCACTGGTTGTGCTGCTATAACCTCCATTAATAACCGAAGATTCGGGTATCTTAGTTGCTCCTGCTGGACTTAATTCTTGCAAAGGGTAAAATCCTCTCTTTAATCCAGTCAGCCCTTCTTCGGTAGGATAGCTTGGGTCTAAGGACCTAATGGACAGATTGTAAGAAGAACATACCTTAAACGTAATCCAGCTGCCTAACTGAATAGCATTTACATCACCTCTATTAATCTTTGCATTATTCTCAGTATTCTCCGTATCATAATTATCTTTCCATGTATTCTCGTCTACGACTTCATCATTAGTAGGAGCTGACGGGTCCTGGAAGTTTCTATTCAGTCTATGAGTAAAGTTACATATATAGCAATCTCCTCTATAACATGGGACTGTGTAAGTATATAAATCACCTCCTGCCTTCTGCAATGACAGCAGGCTGTCTATATTAGCTAGACTTAGCCGACTACTAACAGAATAGTAAGGTGAATTATCCTCGTATCTAGTGTTAAAATATGTAGACATTTGTGCTTCAGAGTATCCTGGGATGTAGATGTTAATTATACTACCTATGGTTACTTGGTCTCCGATGATTCCTAGGTAGGGAGAGTAAGCTCCTCTAATTAAATTAGTAGCTTCTTTCTCTTTATTCTTAGATTCTATATATCTAAATCTAAATCCCTCTTCAGCTTCCCCAGCCCTACCTCTAAAATTGTAGTCTTCTACTGCCGCAATTGGGACGTTGTCTCCCACTCCTATTATTTTAGCTCGAGAGAATTGCTCTTCTCTCCTACCATAATAATTATCAACGTAATAATGTCTATCATTGTAAATATCTCTACTTAGAGTGGTCATAGACGGTTGTATGTCCGCCTTTCTAACCACATACTCTGTACCTGTGAACAAATGATTAAAGTAAGATTGTCTAACATCATACTCTGGGCAGATAGCTACTTTGGCTGACCTATTTACTCTAGCCATATCTGAGATTGTATATAATCTAGGTAAATAAGACTCATTCAACTTTCTATCATTATCCAAGAAACGTTCTGCTATGTAAGAACCACCATAATTTATTAAAGGAACCTCGGCCTCTAGGTCTCTAGGCATAACATATGCCTGCGCTAATATAGTCGGGATTCTCTTTTGTCTTACTATGAACAACCCTTGTACAAGTGTATTAAGATATTCAGAAACTTCAGTAGGTATTGCTATTCCAATACCATAAACCTTTCTGGAATCTGAATCAGTATTTATTCTAAGTACTCCTTTGGCGTTCTCCAAATAGCTGGTTCCAGATACATCAAAAGTCGATTCGTCTATAGGTATGTAATTACGAACCTTCTCATTATTCTCATATTTCCATAGGTCACTTTGCAGGTAGGCAGATTGCAATTCCTCGAATTTTGGGATTCCGTTTTTACCTCGTATATTATACACTGGCGACAATGACCCGTCTTTCATTATATATACTACACCGAATCTGTAAATCTCCTCATTCCAATAGCCAACTTTATTATATATGTTTAACGTGTTATAATATTCATGGCTATAACTCTGGTCAGACAAATCAGAGTAATCGTAAGAAGTCTTACCTATGAATCTTTCTGAATCAGATTCTATTAAATATGGTAATAGTCTCAGGCTAATGTCAGATAAGTCCTTGTACACCATATCTGGTTTACACGAATTGCCTAAAAACAGCATATTCTGACACACAGTTTGTGATTTAGCTTTGTCTATTATAGAGTACTGTATATTTATATCACTAACTGGAATGTCTTTTGTTTCCTCACTTCCTGTTATGATGACATTACAACTATTGTTTCTAACCGGAAACTTTCTATCTATTTCATGAGCTGTAACTACTCTATTGGAATCGACGTCTGATGTGCTTCTAGTATAATAAACTTTTATATAATCATAACTGCTATCTATATCAGATACAGTTAGAGATATAGACTTACTAGCTAGCTGGTCCCTAAAACCTCCGTCAATAGAGAATGGGTCCCTATCTCCTCCAATGAAACAAGAAATTATTCCTGACTCTCCAACAAAGTCTGTTTCATTGCCGTCAGCATCTGCATATTTTATATATATTACATAATTACCAACTTTAAGGTTGCCAGAAGGCAATACAGAGTTAAATGTGATGGTTGGAATTGTGTTGACCCTTTTATACAAAGATGTATCTAAATCAAATTGTTCACTATCGTATAGATTGGTATCATTATTACCTATTCTATCTACTACCTCATAGGTGTTATTTTGTAACACAGAGAATCTACTATTAACTAGTCTAGGGATATTCCTGTTGTCATTAAATATTAAATTTACAGAACCGTCATACGACGATTGTGCATCTATCTCAAGCGGATTGTTAAGACTAAAGTTAAATCCATCTGTATCTAAATCCACAATACTTCCTGCTTCTACTAATTCTCCGTTTATAACAGTATCAGACGAAAGTCTGTAATTACGCAACGGATTGTATTCGTATACTATATTTCCGTATGGTCGTATTTGATTCAAATAGTATGACAGTGACAAAGCTGGAAATTCTAAATCTATAAGCTCAAACGGACTTGTAAAATCATTTAACTGTCTCATATTACGTAACGTTTATCCATTGTAAGTTGTTTGCAGATATAGAGTTAATAGCGCCTCCGAAAGAAATTACTGGAATGCCAACATAACAAAGCCTACTGCCATCACGTTCTGTATAGAAGTCTCTGGTCATTAAACCCATAGGATTTGACAGCAACGTAATTCTGCCTTCATGCTTACCTATTTTAAGATTTTGTAATAGGTCATAACCAGGCTGGCCAGCTATTCTAGGATTATATACGACTAAATCATTTCCATTCTTACCATAGTAATAAACTTGATTGTTTAGCAGTGTGTCGCTAAATATAACCCCTTCATCTATTATAGCTACTATTGGGAGTGCTGATTTATTCTCTATGGACTGTAATCTGTTATATGTATCCACCATATCCTGCACTAAATATGTTCTTTCTGAAGTTTCCTCTACAGAGAATGGTTGTAGTTTAAAGTCAACGAACTCGAACAGTGTGTCTGCATCTATAGTATCATTTATTGAATCAGCAATAGTCTGCAAATTCTCCTTAATAGTCGCTTCATTAAAGAATCCCGATTTAGTACTAAACACACTATCTTGGCTATCCTTCTTTACATTCTTAAGTATTAAAGTGGTTGTTTGTAATGTAGCACTATACTTATTATTGTAAGTGGAAGTAATAAGCTCAGGTCCAAATAGAGGTTTAGTAACAGATTCCCCAAATTGAAGTAATACATATTTAAACAAATCGTAGACTACCGAAGTATAATCCCTTGACGGAGCTACACCATTCCAATACATAGCTGACTGCACATAATCATAGGAAGCTCCGTTGTACCACCATAACATCTCTACTCTAGTCATGTCTACAACTCCTGGGGCTAGATTGTCATAGCCATTGTTTGAATCTTTCTTCACATGAGCATCTCCGCTTATCATTCCGGCATTACCTACTACTATACATAAAGGGCGTCTCCCATAATATCCGTCTATAACTTCAACTACCTTAGACCTAGTTTTATTATTCAAATACTGCCAGCCCTTATCAGGATTGTCTCCGACATTCCTATCCTTATCACCTATAGGACATTCCATGTTATATCTACTAGTTTTAGTAAATTTGGGCATATGTCTCCATACAGTTTTAGCTTTCTTTCTGACGTTGAAGGCTACACCTACCCTAGCTATAGGACTCTTATCATTATTCTCATCTAGAAAGTCATATCCAAATATCCTATTAAATTTATCTCCATTGTCTATAAATGACTGATATGGATTCTCAAATGTGTATGTATCTAACACAGTTCCTGATATAAGTCCTGACACTAGCTTTAAATTAACATCGGTTCTTCCTGTAGAATTGTCTATTACAGCTGTAAACTCTGGAGAACTAAAAGAATCCCAATCTATATTAACAGTAGGTGATAATTTACTATTCGCATGTATATATGCATCTAAGGAATTTATGTTTGCCATACTTCCCACGTATACTATATTAGGTATACTCACAGTAGCATCTTTTAAAGTATATGTGGTATTTATACTTTCTAAGTTTAGTGTGAATGGATAGTTGTCAATATCATTTATTGTAGTACTATCTTTTAACTCTATTATAGAAGAATATTTAGTATATTGATGAACTTCAATCTTCTGTTCTCCCCCAGATTCATTAAACAATGCAGAATATGGAGCAGTCTTAGTTTCTGATGTGTTCTGAATGCCATACGAAGTGCTAACTGATAAATCAACATTATTGTAGCTAGATATGGTATCTAAGTCTTGCCCGAAGTCTTGTACTCCAAAGTATAACTTATTATAAAGAGGTGTTGTTAATAACCACCTGTACTTGTTTAATACATTTCCTTTAACGGTTGTTATTACAACTCTAACTAAATATAAGTTACCATAGGCTAGTGTACTACCGAAAGCTAAAGTTTCAGTGAACACTCCGTTATAGCTTCTCTTCCTAGCCAAAGGATATTCTAGAATTACTTTCTCTGGGGAGGGGTTAAGAACATCATAGAACATGAATTTCACTTCTTGAATCTCGTCTCCAGTTCTGGGATATGCTTCCAAACCCCAAGTAATAGTGACATTGTCCTGTTCACAGAAGTACTTCCATGTGTTTATCTCTATTATTCCAGAACCTAGCAGGTCTAAATTAATAGACCCATTTACAGCTAATCCAGCTAATGCTCCAAACGTCATGTAGGGAGTAATGGTAAAGTTTATAATACTACTAGTATCGTTAACTACATAGCCTGCCGATTGTTCAGATATATAAAGGGAAGAGGATTCATTATAAACTGGTATGGAAGATTCTTCATTTATAATAAACGGAAGATAGAACTTATTTGAACTTCTTGTAGATGTAGTATTCAAGTCAAATTCAATACCTTTTATAAAGCTAGAGAAGTCTCCTTTTGAACCTTTAAAATCAGACTCTATACCATAATAGGACAAATATTTGCTTCTCATGGAGTCAGACATATCCGCAGGGTTGTCCTTATAATAACCATCTGGACAATTGTATTTATACGTAGTGTCGAATATAACCAAGGAGCTATCTTTTGGAACAGTTATTCCATCTACCTCTTCTGAGTCTTTATCAAGATTCTTAAGCCCGCTGACAGATACATCTAATGCTGATATAGTGTTAAGCTTAGTAATTATATACAACTCTCCTGATATCTTATTGTTATATGTATTAGCAGCATACCTCTCTCTAAAATTATCTACCAAGTCATCAGTTATTGTAGACTCTGGAATACATTGCATATAATACCCAGTGTTATATTTAACTTCAGGCAATGTAGTTGCATCAAACTCTATAACCTTATTATTCTGGTCTATTCTCTTCAATTGACTAGTAATATCTCTAAGGTTATTATTAGAATCAAACACAGCCACTGTTATACTCAATAGCTTATTCTTAGGGCTTGTTATTTTGCCCTCTGTAGTATTAAGACAGTTACTAACAAAAGTCTTTAGAGTTTCTAAGGTAATATCGGAAGTGATTATTATAGAGAATTTGTCTCCAGAACGAATGATTGTATTACCTGTATCTCCGAACAGTTTGAACTTATATATGTACTGACCCTGATTCAATTTAAATTTAGAGCTATCTATTATTGGGTCTTTAGCTTTGTTTATTTCACTACTACTAATATTACGCTCTGGAGACGGGAATGAGCCAATCTGACCCTTATTAGTAAGAGGATTATATGACGCAACATATATTATTCCTCCATATTCTTTAATTCCAACTGGAACATAGCCTGAAGGTAAATAGGCAGTTTCAACTCTACCATTACCCATATCATTCTGAAGCACAAATTCATTACCATTATAAGTAATCATAGTAGCATTCAGAGCACTTGTAAGTACATTGTTAGGAGTGGTTAATGGATTTAGGTCCATTATCATTCCATCTCCAAAGGTATTTGTTGCTTCTTGTTTCATTGTTATAAATATTCATAATTGCCGTTACTTACTAAGATGTCTTCAAACTTAGCATTTCTATCTCTTGTGAACGCTATCTCTGGATACTCACATTTAAGTACTTCTTTCTTATAGGAGAATCCTAAATCTACAAGTCCTTTGAATTTTATAATACAAGGACTGCCAGAGAATGATAGTTTACATTCGTCTAGAATCTTAAATACCTTCTTATTATTAAAGGTATAATATTTCCTCTTCCTGCCTTTCTTATTAAAAGATTCTAGTAATTCTTCATATTCTTCATTGGTTAAGGCTACATAGTAGTACCCGTCCCATTGAATCTTCTTTCTAGTATACATCACTCTCAACTTGTTCTGCATCTTTCTCCTGTAATATCTAAAATGCTTAATAGGATTCTTAGTTAACTCCCCTATATATAACCAATATTTATATTTATGGCTATTAAGGATTGTATCTCCTCCTCTTTGGTTTAAGAAGTATATTTGTCTCCAGCCATATCTAACAATAATTTCTATGTCATGCTTACTAAGATATGGAAATTCCTTCATTATTTCGTCTGTATAATCAGTAAACTTCTTAGTAGTATTGCATTCCATTGTTAGTATTCTCTGTGATTACGTTCTTATTAACAGGGTCTAGATAAGCCATCTTCTCCCTTTGTATCTCTTGATTCTTGTAAGTTAATACCATTCTATATCCGCAGAAATTAGAAGCTAGAAAGTCTACATCTTTCCACTTACCAAATCGTCTAGCTTCGGTAAATTCATTACCAGAAACTCTCTTCATGTATAACCAGGCATTTCTTCCTAAAGTTGGAAGCTCAAATCTATTGTTTCTATGTATAATATCATCAATTACTAGCTTAACTGCGTATTTAAACACTTGCTTAGCAATTACTTCTTTATGTCTATTACCTATTAATTCTTCACATGTCTTACTGTCCAAGTCAAGTCTGCTGGTATCAAAACCAGCAAACATGTCATGGATGTTAAAGGCATATCCTAAAGCATAATTCATATCATTTTAAGGGTTTATATGACTTATTAAATATCTTTCTATTCCAACTAGTTTTAGCATCTAAGATTTCATTCATGTCATTTTGACTTAAATGAATTGAAACTCTGGCTGCATCACATAGCTTCAACCACCTCTGTTCCAATAATTGTGCTTCCTGTAACATATTCTGGTTGTGATTCTTCCAACCTTCTTTAAATCTCTTAGTGCAAGCACAGTAACATGCAATGGCGTCTTTCTCTTTATAATTGATTTCAGGTAATCCGTCCTCATCTACCAGAATGCCCTTATAGAGAATGTTTACCTGTCCATAATTCTTCTCAAAGTACAAAGTATCCCCCACTCTTTCAAATTTGGCATACTTGCCACTTATATAGAGAGGGTCACTATAAAGCTTTCTTGATTCTATATAGTTTTCAGTAAACTGTGAAGAGTAATCTCCGTTTACTGTGTCATTCGTAACATAATTCCACTCTTCAAAGCCATAAGTGACTGCTTCAATTATGTCACAGTTGCAAGGTAAATCCACTGTGTTGTCAGGGCATTGAATATCAGTAACATACCTGTATAATCTAGTTCTCCTGTTACCTATCTTATGCCAGGCAATCAGTCCAATTTCTTCGAACTCTTCAGGAGACAATTCTGTTCCATAGAGCAGATTCATTTGATAATAAGCTGAATTAAAATTCTCCATTATTTAGGTACTTGGTCATTAGGTAAAACAGGAGCTGCGAGCTGCCTATAATAACGAATCTTCTTTTCAGTTAGTCTCTTCTTAATTTCAGCATCAATGAATGTCATATTATTAATATCAACAGGGGCACAGCATCCGAACCAATCTAATTGTCTAGGGTCTTTTAATATTGCCACTACTGTTACTTTCTTTAATAATGGAGCATTAAATACAAAGCAATCGTACATATTGTTCTCGTTAGGAGTTATATCAATCCACACGTATGGTTTATTCTTTCCTCTTACTCTATATTTATGATACTTCATTACGATAGGATTAGTATAATATATAAATGGATTACTCATATCAGTAGCTCCTATATATTCTATACCGTCTTCTCCGAACTCTGTAAGAAGTTGAGGAATTTCAAAATGAGCAGTTAATGTGTCACAGGGACTAGCATTACATCTACACCTTTCAATATTCTTGCAGTCAACTTCTATACAAGGTATAGTCATCAGTAAGTCCTTCTTAGGAACTAATCCTTTAATAAAATATTCCTTAATAATTTGAAGTCTTTCATCAACGCAATCATCCTCTAACTGTTCTAATGACATTGTTGGAGTGGAGCTATAACCTCTAAGACCACTCATTATGTCATTATATATGGCTGACGATAATTTCTCGTAATATCCCATATGATTATAATAAATAAAGGCGAAGGCGTATGACGCCCCGCCTTCAATTACTGTTTTAAGTTGTTACGCTTTTGGCTCAAATTTAGCATCTGCTTCTGTTTTAGTATAAACATCAGCAGTGTTAGCCTTGCCAGTCTTCAATTTAGCAATTTCAGCTGCATTAGCACTACTAGCTTCTAGAGCTTGTTGTGCAGTTTCACCTGGAGTAACTTCTTGACCGATAGTACCTATCTTAGCAAGAGCTGCTTCAAAATCAGCTGCCAAATCTTGTTTAACATAGAATACATGAGTCGTAAGTGACCTTGTAACTTCTCCTACAGCATCTCCGCCCATAATGCCTCTATTAACGCAATAGTTAATAATATACTCATTATACTTAGCTCCTGGAACAGGAAGCTCTTCTTCGTTAATACCAGCAAAGCGTCTAGCTTCCATAGTCGGAAGTCTTAGGTCTTTAAGAATCATCCAGTAAGTACCGAATCCTTCTTTAGATTTCACAATAGTGTTTTGTCCATCGTAGTCTGGGTCGTCAGCCGGAAGTGCTGTTGCAATCGTTTCAAACTCTCCACCAACTAAAGCAGTGTTCAAGTCTGGATTGAATTTCTGAATTTCAGCTTTAGTAAATAGTTGATATTCATCCATTCCTTCAATAACAAGGTTGTTACCATTTGCACTAGCTTTAATCCAGTGGTCTCCATAGATAGTCTGAATCTTCTCAATTACTCTAGCTGCTTCTTTAGCAACATCTGCTGCTGTAGCACTTGCATTCTTAATTGCAAATTCATACATCAAAGGTTTACCTTTGAATACGAAGTCATTTGAGTAATAAGAGTTCTGGCTTCCAGATAGTCTGATGTAAAGAGCAACTCTATAATTACCTACACCTTGATTGCTCATAGTGAAAGTAACTTTACCAAGTACTGGGTCTGATGCTTCTTTCTTATAGATTGCTACTACGTTTGGTTTGAGGAATTTGTTAACTCTTTTAAATTCGAAGCTACCTACAACTCCACTACCAGTGTCTTCAGCCTGTGCTGACCATTTTGGTTTGCCACTAGAATCTAAATTAGAATTTACGATTAATGTGTTTGTCCACTTAAACATAATTTAAATAATTATTTGGTTTGTGTCTGTTGCTGAGCTGGATTTGCAACTGACGTTGATATCGGAATATGTGTTTGTAATCTAGGATTACCTTCGTTCTCCAAGATTATATGTACCAGCTCATTAATAATCTCGTGACACACGTAATCAGGAAATTCCATAATTTGGGATGTGTCTTCTGTCATATCCATCTGTTCTTGTGTCAATCGTATAGTTTGTGGAGCTTTCAGGTAGTCCACATATACTTTTTTTAACTCAAATAGAGTATGGTCCTTCCCGTACCGTATCTCCATTCTAACAGTAGAAGGATTACCGAAACGAATCTGTCCTTCTCTTTCTACTGTGGTAACAGCATTACCACCAATAGAAATTGTTCTTGGCAATCCACCAGCTACATCTGTAGCATTAGTATCAGTATCTGTCTTAGCAGAACTAATATCAGTACCATGTGGATTATTAACAGCATCATACGGGTTAGTAGGATTGCTAGTATTTATGTCAACATTGTGTATGTAAAAATAAGGACGTTTATAGCTAGGTCTCATATAGATATTCTGAATGATTTGAGACCATGCGTCAGATGTTAAACGGCTAGCTCCGACTTGAACTCTGGAGCCAGCGTTATAACATTTGAAAGTCTTCTTTAGTTCAAAATCACATACACAATTAAGTAAATGTAAGTAATCACTAGGTAATTCCACTTCATACGTCGCGCCATATAGTGAATCAAGACCTTCTGTGTCTCCGTAAGCGGACGTAGCAAGTGTTACAGGAAGGGCTATTGTAGCTTTTAGAACCCTAATGTCGTCAGTAGTCTGTTGGTTAATATCATATATATTATATCTCTTATTAATATATTGATATATAGCCTTATTAAAGAAGTAGTTAAAATCCTCTAATAATAGAGTCATAGACTGTACTTTATTTACTTCAGTAGCGGTTCCTTCATAAACCTGTCTAGCAGTCATTATTTAATATATTTACCAGTTGAAGATGACTTCTCAGTCTCTTCATCTTTTATTTTGTTAGTAAAATCAGGCTCTGGTTGTTCATACAGTTCCGGATATGTGTCCCTCTTAATTAGTTCAAGAGTTCTTCTATTCTGTGGACTCTTCATCCAAGTAATAACTGCATCATCACTTGCGCCCAATGGTATTTGATTCTCGCTATATAGATATACTTTATTCTTAACGTATATTACACGTTTGTCTTTAGCATCAATAAACAGAAGTCTAAGTGCGATGTCATCACCAGTATATAGATTAATAATCTTCTCTGGGTCCTTAGACGCAATGTTCATCAAGAAGTCTTCTACGTCGGCATCAGGGGCATTACGCATGTTACGTCCAAGCAATTTAGCCATTTTAAGTCTACCAGCAGCACCTTGTGGGTCTTTAATGATATACTCTTCAGCATCATGGATAAGACGTCTCTTATTAACACGCTTATTAGTTTCATAACCAGGTCTCTCAACGTAAAGTTCAGCTCCTCCGTATCTTTTAGAGTCACCGTCAATCACTAAATTGCCATTCTTGTCACGTTGGTCACGAGACATAGCAATCATAGGACAGTGTTGAATAGAATACCATTCAGCTGCTTGCCAAGGGTCATTAAGGTCAAATGTTTTACCGTCTTCAATAATAAATACACGGTTCTCTGCAATCAAGCATTTACCTTTATCTTCTTCTCCTCTTAATAGCATATCACCTTTACTATCTACTGGTCTTACACAGTCAGGGTATCTGCCTGTCTGTGGGTCTCTAACTGGATTAAGGAAGTACTTTTGTCCTACTTTACCGAATACACTTCTTAAGACAATTATGTTGTCTGTTTCATTAGCCATATTATTTCAATCATTTACTTAATATAAATTACTATCTTGTAAAATAATGTGAGGAAGGTCTATGCCTTCCCCACAATATCTACTTATTTAATTACACTTCTTTCATAATAAAGCTTCTGTATGGTGAGAATACACCAACACCAGAATAACCCCAGTTGATTAGTTTAGAAGCTGCTACAGGGCTAGAAACTACACCTGAGCTTAGACCATCAAGTCCACCAACACCTGGATATTTATTAGAGATGAAGTCACCACCTTTAAGAGTGAACATTTGAATAGCTGGTTCTCCACTTACTTTGTCAGCAGTCAAGTCTAACATTAGCATGAAGCCCTTGTCGCTACCCCATTCACGAGAGAATGTACGGTCAACCTTGAATGAAATTGTGTTACCACCGATTTCATAAGATTGGAATGTAGCACCAACGTCAACATAGCCGTTAGCTTTCTTAGACCACAGATAAGTTCCGCAAGTTTTGAATCTTGCAAGCCATTCTGATAGACAAGTTTGTACGTCTTGCCAAGCTTTCTCATTGCAAATAAGTACATATTTGTTACCAGTTGGATTCTCACTCTTTTCATTCATCATAGCGATAGCAGTAGTGAATGCTTCCACAGTAAGCTTATTATATGCATATTTAGATGCAAATCTTTCTACTTGTGGGATGATACCATCACCAATATAGATAGGACGACCAGTGTCAGGGTCGAACAGTGTCGGTTTACCATTCTTGTCAACGTTAGTTTTGTTGAACAGCAAACCGTTGTTTCTTACATATAGGAAGTTCTTCAGCAAGTTAGATTGAGTCTTATCCATGCGGTACATAGTTTCAGACATCTGACCATTACCTTTACCTTCACCTATTTTAATAAGAACGTCTTCTTGTGCAGCATACAGAGCTGTATAACTGTCATCACATCTGTGAGTAGTAATATAACCTCTGTGTCTTTCAATGTTAGATTGATATTTAACATATCCCTCTTCGTGTGCTTCTGGCATAGCGTTAGATTGGAAACGAGTAGTGTCACCAATTTGGCATCCGCTAAGGTCAAGAACACTAGAGTAGTCGTTGTCAATAATTCTAACAGTTACTTCCCAGTAATTATCAGCTTTACGAACTGGTCTCTGGGTTACAAAGCATTGCTGCATTGTTTTGTCAATCTTGAAGATGTCGTACTTCTGGTAATAGTTCTCTTTGAAAGCCATTACGATTTCAGTTCCGTTCTCTCCAGTTTCAGTTGGTACATCTGCAAACTCAACTCTCTTAATGTAGTTGGTTTCAACTTCCCATTCAAAGTACATTGAGTCAATGCTTCTGTACTTGTTATTTGATTTAGAATCCATGTAGAAGATGTTTCTCAAAGATTCTGTTAGGTAAGAAGCAGTCAATTCTGGGTAGAGTCTTGATACTACACCAAGTCTAGTTGGTTTAGTTCCTAGAAACTTATAGAAGTCTTCATAAGTTCTAGTGTCGCCCATAGTGGCGCGATTAGTTACGAAATTTGCTACTATCATAATAATTTATTTGGATTTAATCTAAATCGTAAATAGATGTTGTTTTAGGTTTACGACCAGTTTGCTGCTCTGGTCTTTTAACTACAGTCTTAGCAGGATTAGAGGCTCTGCCAGCCTTAGCATCCTCATAACCTTTCTTATAATTGGCTTTGGATTGCTCTGTAATCTGATGTTTATAATATTCGGAGATTTGACGTATAGCTTCTTGTCCTTTAAGAGCAAACCACGACATCTGCACTAGCATTTGTGGGTCATTAATGGCTTTGGCTAAGTATCTTACTCCAGCAGCATCTGAATCTAAGATAAAGGAAGCAATTTCATTCATATCGTCCTCTGATAGCGTTAATGATGACTCTCCCAAATCTATAGTTTCGTTATCTTGAATAGCTTGTAAAATTTCGTCTTCGTAAGCTTCATACATTTCTTTCTGTTGAGCTTCTGCTTCTGCTTGAGCTTGCTGCATAGCTGCTTCTTCGCGTTGCTGATAGCTAGCTCTCATTCCGCTCATCTTCTTATTAAAGAGAGCTTCGTTTTGCTTCTCAAGATTTAACTGTTCTAAAGCTTCATCATCAGTAAGTTCTGGGACATTTGCCTTTAAATCTGCAATAAATAGTTCATCATCTGTCATGCCATCTACTTGATATTCTGGTTCATCTTCTAGGTGGTCTAGGTAATCCTGAATAGCTTGACGTCTATGAGATTCCAGGTAGTCATCTACACTTAAATTATTTCTTCTAAGCTCGTTAATAAGGTCAATCTCTTCTGGCTCTAAACCATAATTATAATCTGTATCATCATAGTTTAAAAGCTCTAATTGCTCTTCCCTAGATAGTTCAGAGAATGGAATTTCTTCTACTTCTCCGTTATCATTTTGGAACTTAATAGCCTCTGGATTGATTCCTTTAGCTTTGAGCATAGTTGTGATTAAATCATCCTCTGTAGGTCCTGTATCTCCGTCACCTTCTTTAGGTGGTTCTTGATTGTCCAATGGTTCATCCAAATCTACTGGAGTATCATTGTCAATCCAACGTTTAATGTCATTATCAGGGTCTCCTGTTTGCACTACACCGTCTTCACCTAGCAGGTCTTCATCGTCAAAACCTAATTCTTCTAATTTCATGTCCATATTATTCCCTTTTAAAGTTATTTGCAAATTTAGTGATAAATTTCCATACCTTAAAATTAAAGACTAATTATTCTTAATTTAACGTAAATTAGTAATCTATCACTAAATATTGCTATCTCCATTAAGCCAATTTCATAATAAACACTAATGAGTAATATGTAATAGGAGTTTCAGTTGAACTACCGGAGCTTGCAGGTATAAATTCCCCTGTTTCACCAGCAGTTTCACTGGCTTTAATGAAGTTGCCAGTCAAGTTAGGAGTACCTTCAGTACCATCGCATATAGCCCAGCCCGCAGGTATTCCAGATGTCCCGTTATACATTACTATTGTGCCCGCAGGTATTCCAGATGTTGCAGTTGACATATCAGGAATACAAATAACAGAGACTGTATTATTGTTGTAATATACATCTTTTACCTTTTCATTATCATAAAGTAGAGCGTATACAGTAGTATCAAAGTCAACATCGTTTATATCTGAATGGAATGTAGTCCTTGAGAACGATTCATTAAATGTTACGTTAGTAAGACTTCTAATAGCTACCTCATCTATAGTAGAATCTTCTTTAAATGTTACATTCTCTAATGTTCTGGAGACATTCAATTTATTAGCAGTCCCGGAAAAGTTAAAGTTACTATTAATAGTTCCAAAGTTGTTATCAGAAAGAGTTCCTTGTAATGTAACAATATTACCATTATCACGTACAGTTACAGTTTCAGATTTAATCTCATAATTATTAACAGTTAATACATTATTCCTACATGTATCAGTTAAACTTAAATCTTCTTCTCCGTTTCTAAATGTATAAATCCACTTATCTACACCGTCTTCGGTGATTTTAAATTTTAGATGTTTAAAGTCATAGTTACAGGAATTGCCCTTTTCGTCTGTCAATCTAGTGATTCTTCCTTTGGCTGTTAATTCTACAGTTTCTATAAAATTACCACTCTCGTCATATCTATTAATAGACAATGTTTCATTATAATAGGGGTCATATTCCACTTTCCACTCTCTATTATCATCAAACGTCCCAGTACCGGACAATTTAGAGGTTGTTATGGCAGATACTATTAAAGGATGTGTATTCTTATGAACAGCTATAACTGGTATAGTTTCATCTTCATCTTGCCACAAGGGGTCTCCATTCTCATCCACAGCCTGCTCATCCTCATCTATTACATCCTCTTCGGTAGTCAGTTCCCACTCATTTTGGAAATCGGTTATTCTATACCTAGTAGCTGTAGACAAATTTGTAGAATCCATTAAAGTAACAAGTTCCTCATAAGTGATGTCAACTATATCAGAAGATTCTCGGACCATTAATTGGTCTATTGACAATATAGATTTGCCATCTAACATATATAATTTAAATCCAGTAGAATCCGACGCACTAGATGATTCTATAGAATCACAGAACAAGCTCTTGCTTAGAGATAATCCATCTAATCCTAATTCCACAGTAGAGGTAGTTCCAACCGTTGTAATTATTGGAGAGGAAGAATCTATACTATAATTATCAAAGTCTTTATAAATTGATAAGGTATCACTTCCTGCGTTAAATATTAGAGCATTACCGTTACCTTGTCCACTTATGACTAAAGCTCCTATAGAGTTGTCCTCTTTACTTATAATTAACTGCTTCTTGTATGGACTCTCCAATTCACTCGGATACAAAGTAAATACGCCATCTTCCACTATATACCATCTATTAGCATCTTCTAGGAAAACTATTCCGTTTGTAACACCATATTCAGTTGCTTCATCTTTAGACGAATATCTAATCCCTAGGTTCTTAGATGCCTGACCTTTCTGTTCATCAGCAGTATCTTGCTTAGATGTAAATGATACGTAGGTGCCGTCAACATCCCCTAGTATATTAATTTTATTACCATTAACAACTAAATATATAGAACCGTCTTCTTTAACATAGTACAGACCGTCTTTAGAACCTATATCGTTATAGGAATCGACAGAGCCTACAAAACTAACATCAACATTAAGTTTACCGTCCTTTATAATGTCAATGAACTTCTTGCCCCATTGTACCTTAACCTGTCCTCTAGTTTTAATAATAAAGTCAGAATCAGAGTTACCTACTGTACTATAAGTTCTTCCAAATAATTTATCAAAGTTGCTCATTACTCAATAGTTATTTCTATATTCTTGTCCTTATTAAGTTCAGTCATAAGTCTATTAAATGCAGCAGTACTATTAATAACTTGCCCTTTAACCTTATTCTCTCCAACTAAAAGACATCCCAATGTATCTTCTGGTTTATTACCAACGTGAATAAGAACTCCACTGTAACCTTTAACATCTAATAATCTAGGTAATTTACCACTATATGGCTTAGCCCAAGCCCTATCCTTAAACTTAGGACTAACTGTATTCATATCAACCTTATATGTGCCAGTAGGTATAGCGGTTTTACCATACACCTTAATCTTCTCAATTTCCTCTGTAGGCATAGTATCTTTCAGCCCTCTGTCTGTATCCTCAAGAGTGTCGCAGAAATACTTACCGTTTAGGTACAGCTTCCCTATAGTATAAGACACACCTTTATAAATTCTCTCTAATCGTAAATTAATCATGGCTCGAATTTGGATTAATTGTTCTGTTTAAATGTCTTAAATATTTCTACTAATTGATTAACGTCGTCCTCTCCAAACCTTACTGGCTTGTTAAGAATGTTAACTACAAACCCATCAGCAGACTTCTCTTTCATCTCTGCTTTAACTGCATTGGCAAGCAATTCCAGATTAATATTGCCGTGCACGTCTGTGAATATGTCTAAATACTTACCATATTTATCTTCCATATTCTTAACTACGTATGTGATAACAGCTTGACTTGCCACGCTATTAAAATGAAATAGGTTACTCGCCAAGTCTTTAGCATACTTATTAATAGCTTGAAATACAATTTCTTTATCGCTCATTACTTACTTTTACTTAACATAACTTCGTCTAATCTCTTCTTAATCTCTGGGTCCTGTTCCACAAGTTCTAATAATGTGTTAACCTTATCTTCTTTAGCTTTTAATTGAGCATGAATGTGCTCTTTACTCTTTCTAATAGTAGCTAATAGATTATCAGCTGCTACTTTACCATCTGCTGATGACACGAACTCTTGACTAAACTTAGTGCCTAAGAATGACATAAAGCCAGCTTCATAGGTTTGCTTAGCCATTTGATATTCTGGACATTACCAAATTATTTAACACTCGTTAACAATTAATTTATTGCATAGGTGGTTTTAGTAATCAGGTACAAACAAAGAAAGGCCGTCTATTGACGACCTTCTTAATGAGAGCGTTATGAGATTATAATAATTACTCTGCAAGTAATCTTCCAACTAGAGCTTCAAGTCTTGCAACTTTATCCTCTAGATATTTAATTTTAACCATAGCAAGTTCGTTATAGTTAACTGATTTAAATCCTTCACTATCAGTGTTCACCATTTCTGGATACACTTTCTCAAGTTCTTGAGCAATTACTCCATAGCCATGATGTTTTTTGTCTGTTCTATCAAACTCTACTAGTCTAACAGCATCAGCTTTACTTGCATCAATTTCTACTACGTTAGTTTTTACTCTAGCATCAGATGTATCAAAGAATCCATTAGCTGCATAGATAGCTGCTGTTGATGTAATTGCACCACCTTCAAATCCTTGCAAAGACATAAGAATTCCATTATCTTCTATGTAAACACCCTTCTTACTGTAAGTTTGTGGATTAGCTCCTTGTGATGTAGCTCCAATTAGGTATAGTCTATCAGAAGAATTTGTTGCACCTGCTGTGTTCTTTGTATCTGTAAAGTCATCAAGTTTCTTCTTATCAGCACCAGTTATTAAACCTGCACGACCTTGACTATTACCGCTTGCTGGAGAAGCCATAGGTAAAGAAATGATTTTATGAGAAATAGACGTATCACTGTATGTAACATCTAATGGAACATACGCTGATTGCCAATCCGTACTGGGAGTTCCAGGTTCTACTTGTTTAACTAAGGTAGGCTTGCTTGTGATTTCTGGCCAGCTATAAGAAGGTTTAGAAGAACCAATCCATGATGGTTTACCTGTCACATTGCCCCATGCAACTGAGTCGGCTTCTCCACCACCTGTAGCAGATAGAACACCATTACTAATTGCCAAACCACTTCCTACTTTTACACCACCAAGTGTAGTAGCTGATGCAGTAGGAAGAGTATATTTAGTATCAGTCCAAGGAACATTTACCACTGCTTGTTCACTACTATTAACCTGAACAGCATATGTTCTGCCTGAAGTTGTAGTAATTCCGTTAGGAGTTCCTCCCTGTGTGCTACTTGATAACTTGATACCTCCACGAGTATTGTTTGACGCTAATGGTAGTGTATATGAGGAACCAGAAGGTATATTTACTGTTTTAGCAGCACTACCGTCCCATGTACCTGTTACTGCACCAGTAAAGGTTAATACGTTTGGAGTAGGTAACTTAGTAGGAATTGTAGGCTTGTTACTCAAGTCATTATAATTACCTGAAGTAGCTACAGTAGCAAAGCTAGGTTTGCCTGTAATGGTACTCCATGTTACAGCGGTAGCATAGAACTGTCCGTGTGTCCAAATTTCTTTAGAATCTTTAATATAAACTATAGATTGATAGTTAATGTCAGGAGCTCCAGTCTGAACAGTTCCAGTACCTCCTACCTGATATTGAGTATTAGAAGCATTGGCTGATAACTTCTGTGAGTTAAAAGTAGTTTTCTTATTAAAGTGAATTAATTTCTTATTAATTGCCATATCACTTAAATTTTAATCATTATAAAATAAAGGAGGGATGCTACTCCCTCCTTCTTGTACATATATTATAGTTCAACCCAATCCCATGCAGCTTCTAGTTTACCAATAGCGGCATTAAGTGAATCACCAGCAGCAATTGCACCTGTATCTGACGGTTTGGTATAACCAGTCATTGCAGTTACCTTATTAGAAGCCAGATTGGCTAGAGTAGTAGCTAGTGTAACGTTAGCAGAACCATCTAAAGAAACACTTCCAGTTACACCACCACTAACTGTGATAGTACGAGCAGTAGCCCATTTAGCAGCAGTATCAGCCGCGCCAGCAGTAGCAGGTTTACCAATACTAACTGTTTGTTTAGAACCTCCAGAAGGAGTTACGCTGAATGAGCCGTTTCCTCCAACGAACGTATAAGTAGTATTAGTATCAGCCCCTGGAATACCCAAAGCTGTAATATCAGCCTTAGTAACAGCGGTTACTGAAGCAACGTGGCTAGTAGAATCTGTGCTGAATTTATAGAATCCAGAAGTCTTACTAGGAGCACCTCCAGCAGGGTGAGTATAAACTGTGTCCTTCTCTGCTTGCCATGCAGGACCACTAGCAGTGGCTTTCAATACGTATCCAGCAGTACCATTAGCTAGAGCTTTAACAGTAGACCCACCGTTACCTAAAATTACTGCGTTAGCAGTTAGGGATTTGCCAGTAACAGCACCGTCTAAGTTTCTCTGAATAACTGACCAGTCACCATTTGCAGCAGTCGTTCCAGATTTAACACAGATAATCATGTCACCTGCTTCACAACCTTCGCCCGCAAAGTTACCAGCAGCCTTAACTACGTAAGTATCTCCAACTGTGTGATTAGCTGGAAGTTCAGTTACATCACCGTCTGTACCAATAGTTCCTTTGAATCTAAGTGCTTGAGCAGCAGAAATCTTACTTCCAATCTCGTTAATTACAAATGCAGTAGTTGCAATTTGAGTAGTATTAGTTCCACCAGCAGCAGTAGGAGCTGTAGGAGTTCCAGTAAACGCTGGGCTTGTAAACATTGTAGCCTTAGATTCATTTGTTACGTTACCTAAGCCTACATCAGCTTTAGTAACAGTAACATTAGCACTAAGTGCATGTCCGTTTACAGTTCTAGTATTTGGAACAGCATTATCAGCCTTAATACCTTGAGCAGCAGTTGCATATGCAGACGATGCTGTATATGCAGCAGAACCTAATCCTTTAACAGCAACATTAGTTCCGTCAATTGCAATAGTACCATTAGCAGAACCAGAAGCAGCCGTGGTTGCAGCACCATTAATTGTTACTTTACCAGTAGCATCAGCTGTAACTGTTACTTTACCAGTACCAGTAATTTGATGTGAGCTTCTTACTGCACCATTCTCAATTAAGTTCAAGAATGTAGTAGCATTAGTAGTTGCTGCATTAGCTGTAGCTGTAGCAGAAGCGCCAACAACATTCTTAGCTTGCCAGTTAGTAAATGAAGGAGCAGCTGGCATAGTCATTGTAGTGGTTCCTTTAGCTGTAACGTGTCCTTGTGCATCATAAGTAATGCTAGGAATAGTAAACGTTCCACCAAATGCTAATGTCTTACTATTATCACCTTTAGCTGTGCCAGCAGTTACTGAATTAGAGTGATTAATTGTAGTACCTTCAATAGAGATACCAGAACCTTGTGTGTATTTAGTATCTGTAGCGCTAATTGTTACTCCATCTGTTCCGACAGTAATATTTACATTAGAGCCTTTGTTGAATTTAAGAGTTCCGTCATGAGAAGGAGACTCTGCAACATTAGTACCGTCAGAAACTTTAGAGAAGGCCTTGGCAGCCCGTAAAGCTGCCACAGCACTCTCCAATGAAGTAATTTTGCCTTTGTAAGAATCGGGAATAGCGTAGAACGTTCCATGAGTATAAATCTCTTGTGAATCTTTAATGAAAACAATACTATTGGTGTATTGTTCTTGTAGTTCACTGGTAAATGTGGACTTCTTCACTACATGTACAAACATTTTCTCCATTTTAATATATTATGTGTTTTATTCAGTTACTTCGTGCCAAGCCATAGCTGCGTCGATAGCTGTATTAATTGTCGAAACTACAGTAGTGGTGATTCCAACAAGTTTAGCCTCGTTAGCAGCAACTCTAACTTCTAGAGCATCAATATCTGAAGCGTTAATGTCAATAAGTGCAAGTTTAGTTTCTGGAATCAGAGTACTACCTTCTACCTTATCAACTTTATTAGCTACTAAATTACTAACATCACTAACTTTAGTATCTGTATAATCTTTAGCCTGTTTCAGAGTATTAGCTAGAGAACCTTCAGCATCAGCACTACCATTAATCTTAGCAATAGCTTGAGTATTAGTAGTAATTTTACCGTCTAATGCAGTATCAGCTGCTTCTCTTAAAGTCTTCTCTGCATCAACAGCAGCTGCAATTGCAGCATCTGCTTGAGTCTTATTGTAGTATGCAGACAGGTCAATAGCTCCACCCAGAGCATCCCATGCTGTACCAGTCCATGCCCAGTTAGTACCAGCTGGATGATTGTCATGAGCTTCCTCTACATTCCATACATCACCTGCTGCTGCATCACTAGGAAGTTCTGCATAAGTAGCTTTGGAGCCTTTGTATGAATATACAGAAGAAATTTTGCCCTCAAGGGTAGTAACTCTCTGTCCTAATACTCTACCTTGATTAGCTGACAATGCAGCAGTGGTAGAAGAAGAATTTAAGTTGTCAATAATCTCTACTGTCTGTGCAGCAGCAACGTCCATTTGTTTCCATCCGGAGTAATCTGCTTCCAGAATTTTATCTTTATCAACTAGCATATAAATTGCCTTATCAGCAGCAACGGCTACTAACAATCCATTATATACGTAGATAGTATCGCCATCATACGGCCAAGTCTCTTTATTAATAAGTTCAGACTTATTATCTACTAAGATTCTTGGGTCTAAAGCACCTTGAAGTTTAACCTCAAAGTTGGCTGCAAATTGGAATGTACCTTTATTTCTTGCCATATGTCAAATTAGAATTTAGCGATTAAAGTTACTGAACCTCTAGTAGAACCATTGTAAGTGTAAACTGAATAAGTTACAGGTGTGGTTCCAATAGTAATCTCTTCTTCTGTCTTAGTCCAGTCACTAAGTCCTATAACTTCCATGTTACCTGATACTGTGTTCAACATTTGAAGTTGAGTGACAGCTCTTGGCAGCTTGAATACCTGTGGAAGAGTACCAGAAGGTTGTAATTCAAATCTAGGAGTAGTCATAGCTCCAGTAGAAGCATTCCAAGCAATAAGAGCTTGTTTAACCACAGGCGTACCAGAAGAAGCTGTACTTGTAGATGCATACCAAGGATATGTACCATTAAGTGTGATAGCTGAAGAGTTAACCGAACCAGCTGCAAGTGGAGTGCTATAATTGTTTCCTTTGTTATCTTTAGGTTGAGGTCCTTGCAAATAAGCTGCCTTATAAGTATAAGTAGTATTACCAAGTGTTACAGTAGTAGGCAGAGTTGTGTTAGACTCTTGTCCATTTACGAAGATAAATGAATTATCTGCATCTAAGTTACCAGACCTGTCTGCTTGTTTTGTTCCATTTAAGGTAATAGCTCCCTTATTAAGACTAGTGTTGAAGTTAGCAGCAGTAGGTGCAGTAACTCCAACTTCTTGAGGAGTTGAATAACTCTTAAATGAGATGCTTGCAGTAGGAGCAGTAAATGTAGGATTAATAGTAGGGAACAGCAGTTCATCCCACATATAATCATATGTCTGTCCTTCCAGAGCACTTACCTTAGTTCCTTTAGCGATACCACCGACAGCATTAGGCATAGCTAAATCTTTGTCCTCAATAGCTGATGTATACTTACCGCTACCTACTTCAATCTCTGTTGTAGTAGTATCAGAGTAAGTAATGACCAGTTTGCTTTTATCAGAAGACAAGGCTACATTAGTAACGACTTTACCAGCAGCTAGAGCTCCTGTGTAAGCCTTACCATTCATAAGGATTTCATTGGTATCTGTAGCAAAGTAAATCCCATCCTTGTGAGTAGTTTCAGCTACGTAATTGGCTTTTAACCCTCTGTAAAATTTTAATTGTGCCATAAAATTTAATGATGTTATTTAATAAATATGTTAATAGGGAGCACAGTATTATCACTGAATCTTACCTCCCCGCCAGTTATTTCACCACTGGCATTCTTATACAAATCTACTCCAGTTGGAGTTATAGTTCCATATGTTTCCCAAGTTTCTCCATTCCAAGCATAGTTAGCACCGTCATTAATAACGTTGTAAATATCACCTACTTCTGGAGCAGAAGGTAAATATATACGAGTAGCTACAGACCCCTTATATCTAATAGCTGTAGAATCAGAAGATATAAGTATATCTCCATTACCGAGTACTGACTTACCATTAATCTTCTTAATGTTAACTCCACTAACAAGCTTATCTTGTTTAGTAGATAGTAAGTACTCCATAGTATCTTTCAATGTATTAATTAATTGTTGTATATGTGTTAAGTCAATAGATACATCTTCGGAACCGTCGTAACTAACTTCTCCTTCAGAATGCTTAACTGTTAAAGTTCCTACTGGATAACTCTCTGGTAAATCAGCGAGTCTGGTAGCTTTAGCAGTAGTTACTTCATTCCAAGTATAAGAAGTCAAGTCTGACATTAATGCAAGTGAATCAGTGTCTTCCCCTACTACAACGGCTGGTCTTGTATTAGTGTATATCTCCAGATAAGAATTAACATTACCAAGTTTAAACCCTCCGGAATTGTCAGATGATATTAAATTCTGAACACCGTCTCTACGATTAACCACAATTCCTTGACCTTCCTCTAATACTATATTACCATCAACCAAACTAACTTTATTGTCTAAATCACTTTCGATATTAGATATAAGAGCGTCAGTTTCTGATTTAGTATAATATAAGTCAGGGTCTAAACCTCCACCACCTTCAGAGGCATATTTAACTCCATTAAGGTAAATAGACTTAATGTCCTTTATGAAGTAAATGGTATTAGGTTCCAAAGTCTGTAGTAAATACTCATCGTAAGTATCTACGGCTTTAATTCTTACTGGATATTCTGTACCTTCCCAACTAAATTTACAAACAACTCCTTTATCACCCTTAGTAATAACTATGTTAGAATCAGCATCAGTATCAACTACTAAGTCTGCCCTAACTCCAAAGTTTGAAGTTAATAAATCTACAGACCTATTAGTAATTGGATTATTAATCCTTAACTCTGATGCAATATTACCATTCTTAGTCTGGGTAATAATAGTATTAGTTATTTGTCCTTTAACTACAAAGTCTTCCAGAGACACTTCAAATCTATCTCCATTAGAAGCAGTAAGTATCAGCCATTCCTCATTCAGTGCATTACCGAATCCGTTATCTATATCCTCTTGTGTTATAAGATGTCTTTCAAACGAAACTATCTTAGTATCTTTATCAAGAAGGATTGATGATATTTCCTCACCACTTCCTCCTTTACCTATAACTCTAACCTTATTACCTTCTTCTTGAGTATCGAGTTCTACTATACCAGTTACCTGGGTAGCAATAGCATCTTTGATAGCTTTAGAAGAAGGAATAGAGTCTTCAACGTCTATTGAGTCCGACACCGTATATGGGCCATATGTTGTCCACAAATAGTCCAACTGGCTCATATTAGCGGGCCTATTAGGATACTGTTTCTTCATCACCTTCTACGTCAATCCAAGTTACTTCACCACCTATATCATCTGGAAGTTGTTCTTTAGGAACCTTTCCGCTTACTAAATCTGCTTTAGACTTTAGTAGAATTTCAACTTCGGGCAAAGAAATGGCTCCAATCTGTGCTGGAGTGACTCTATGTGGATTGTTGAAATCTTTAAGGTGGCTATCAATATCACTTTGTAATTCGCTAATAACAACATCCAAGGCTTTAGAATCATGTGTAATGTTATCGGAAGTACCTTTAACATACAGAGCATTTCCTTCTTTTACTAAGATGTTATCTTTAGCTATATGTAACCTAACGTCAGCAGAAAGCTTATCAGCGCCAGTTCCTAATGATAACACCTTCTCCAATTCTACTACCTTATCAGGAATAGAGTTATCAACTTCCCATTCTCTAATAAGAGTTCCAACTGGAATCCTAACTACTTGCTTATCACCAGTTAGAAGTTTAAATACTATAACTAGCTCTTCCGTATCTGGGTCATACTTAGCATCCTCTACGATAGCTGACAAACCAATTTGATGTTGTCCTATAACATTATCGTTAACCTTAATAGTTAAGAGTCCGTCTAAATATTCAGTAGTTAGTTTATAGAATAGACCGTCATTCTTTATGGTAATTCCGTTACCACTATCAGTAGATACCTTAACATTACCAGATATTGTAGTTCCAGTAATCTGTCTATCAATATCTAATTCAATGCTTGGAGTATCCTCTAGTGTGACCCAGTTAAAGTGAATAGCATGATTCACTAATTCGTCTAGCTTGCGCAGAGAATCCATTACAGATGTAGAGTCTTTAAGGTAAGTAGTTTCAGTATCAGGAACATAAGCTCCGTCTTCTCCCAAACCTACTCCTTCTTGTGTCTTATCGAGTTCGGCTTGCACCTTGTCAATATTACTCTGTAATTCCTCATCAGTGCTGTCTAGATTACCTAGATGCTCTCTAATTTTAGTAATTTCCTCTGCAATGTCCTTCAGACTGTTTAAGTCCTCTGGCACACTAGTATGGTCAACACTTCCCCAAATAGCATCGTCTGCTGTCTTTCTATCTTTAATTTCCTGCTCTAATCTAGTTATCAAGTCAGCTATAGTTTCATCACTCTTAGAAGTAATAAGTTTAGTAAACTCTAACTCATCGTTAGTCTCCTTTCTAGTGACCCAATATAGTGCTTGATTACCATCTCCGTCATTTTCAACTACCTTTAACAATCCCTTGTGTAAAATAGCATTCTCTTCAGGAGATGAATAAAATTCTTTCAGTTTCGCTTCAGTTTCGAAGATATAGTCAGCTTCTATAGGGAACGGACCACCTCTTCTAAAACTTGCTATAATTTCACTATATGCTCTCATACTTATTAAATGTTAGCTGGGTCAAACTTAAATGTTACCTCCAAGTTGAGAGTTACTAGAGACTCCTTGAATACATATATCTTATATATTTTACTATTTGACAATCCAGGAATTTCAAATGGGATATCACTAATAATGTCAAATGATTCAAGACCAAACTGTTGAGAAGGCGTTGTCATTTGAACTAAGTCTGGATATTCCTTAGGCATTGCTACAAATATTTGCTTAAGCTCTTTAGGACTTGAGAAATTATATTTGTGTTTGATTTCTGATACTAAGTCACCAGAACTGTCAATGCTATTGTTCTCTGGGTCTGATTGAACTAGCTGAAGTAAGTAATCATAATTAACATTAGAGGCTGCATACCATTTAGGTAAGATTCCTACAAATATATCATATGCTACTTTAGTAGTACAACTAGCTTCCAGATATGTACCATTAGGATAGAATACTTTAAACGTAAAAGTAGTTTCTTCGTTAATAGGTAAACTCTTTACAGTCAACTGTCCTAATTCGAAATCGTCCTTAGTATATGTTCCAATAAGCTCATCGTTCTGCCATAATTCAGCATAAGATATCACTCCAGTAGAACCTCTAACGAATAGTTCAACGTCTACTATAGAACCTAGTAAAGCATACGCAGGAGCTTTAACATCTACAGATTTACCGTAGAAGATTGCATCCATAACCTCTTGAAGATTCAATTTCTCTCCTGGGTCAGTTTCATCTTCAACGAAGCCTACTGTAGTCTGAACTGGTCCACTAGTAATCCAAACAGGCTCTTCTACAATAGAAGAATCCAGTTGTCTCTTAGTTACTAATTCGTCATCTTCTACAGCATCTACTCCCTTCTGTGGGGCAGTAAATGGAACTGAACCATCACGAGGTACATAATGCTTACTATAGATTTCTTTAAGAGTTCCATGAGGGTCATATTGATTGATATGTTCCTCAATAGCCCCTCTAGCCGCATCAATTACCAATTGATTAATAATGGCATCAATTTGAGCTCTTGAATAAGTCTCTGCTCTAGAGTAAGTTTCAGTCTTCCTGAAATAGTTGTTTAGTCTCTGATTAAGTAACGTTACAAATCCGTGAGGGTCTGCATCAACTAAATGTTTAAACATTACATCATCTACATATTTCTTAGTAGATAGATGCCCATCAGCTACTGGAGTAACTCCTAACTGTGGTTTTAGAAATGCAGTAGTTCCGTCACGTCTAACGAAATTCTTGATTAAGTCATCAACTTGTTCTCTAGTATATAGCTCTACCTTCCTATAAATCTGGTCAGTAGTTACATATACTTTAAGTATTTCCTCTACAAGAGGAATTATATTATGTGGGTCTGTTTTAGCTAAATGACTGTCCATTAAAGCAGTCACGAATCTCTTGGTTGTTAAATGAAAGTCTGTCAACGGGTCAACACCTGTTTGAGGTGCTAAGAATGGTGTGGTTCCATCCTCTTTAACAAAACCCTCCAGTTTACTTTCTATAGTAGGAATTATATTATGTGGGTCTTCAGTAGCTAGGTGAGTATCCATTGAGGTCTTAACTGCCTCTAATGTCTTTAAATCTGCTGAAGTCTTATCATAGACATCATTAATGCCAGCAGCTCCAAGATTAATTCTAGCAATTTGTTTATCTGACTCACTCTCAAACTCCCCTAAGCGGTAATCTACTTTCAGAAATTGTGAAGTATCAATTTGTTCGTTAACAGGATTGATACATTCATTTCCAGAACCACCTGGTGTTAAAATAGAGTTATCTGCCATTTATTATTAAGATAAAATTGTTCTACAAATTCAGACCTATTAACTTCATTCTCTTCTAGCAATTCGATGAGACTTATCTCTTCGAGAATTAGTTGGTAGTCATATCTATGCCCCCGTTCTAAATACTTAAGCAGTTCTTTGTATTCACAAATCACCTTATCTTTGAGAGCATCCACAGCCTTGCTCTGGCCATTTGCTGTATTCTGATTTACACAAGCCATTACAACCTCCTATTTGTTCTATGATTCGTTCAGCTTCAGCTAACTGATTAGATTGAACCATATATTTGATTACATTAATAGCCATCCAGACTAAATCTCTCTTGTAGGATAATTCGGCCGCTACAGCATTCTTACTCCAACATTTACTGAAACCTCTGCTATTAAATATTTGCTGGCACAAAGATATATAACATTTCTTAAGAAAACAAATAGACACGTAATTATTATATGTCCTAGAAATTGTAGTATCTTCTACGTTCCTCTCTACTATCTCATCTACAGTTACGGTCGTAGATGTGCCATTAAAATACTTATAGATGTAGATGCCGTCCGAATAGTACACAGTGGCATACATAGTTACAGCTGAACCAGCCGTTTTACCTATCTCTCTATCAAACCAATCTTTAGTCGGCAGAACTATATGATATACATTAAACCACCCATCAAACCCTACTGGCATAGTTACTGACTTATTACCGTCATCATGTAAAGTGTAAACAGGAAGTTGTATTTCAGGCCCATCTGCCTTATTATGTTGTAAGACATCAATAGATACAGTGTCAGAGTACTTGAATCTGTTCTTGACGATGACTGAAGAAGATTCAGGCAAATAGCCATTCTCTCCTGTACCAGTATCGTCAAGTATGATTACCTTACAGCTATCGTTAGTGCAAACTTTAATTTTTAATTCCATTATACGTTCTTCACTTCGTTATTCTGCTGATTCCCATCGTACAATTGGGCTATCTCAATATCTGTTCTTTTGGTGTCATTATCAGAAGTACTCTGCTTATAATCTCTATCAGCGTTAGCCTTAATAAGGCCAATCTCATAGTCATATTCAACCTTCTGCCTATCAATAGCAATCTTAGCTTCATTAAGAGATGCAATCTTATTATTAAGCTGCTCTTTCTCTTGTTCCGCCTTTTGAAGTTGCTTCTGTAGCTCTTCGTTCTGTTGTTGCATCTGTGCAGTGTTCTGAGTTTCTTCTCTTCTCTTTTGAAATGCCTTAGACAATTTAGACTTAAGTTCAGTCATACTTCTGGCAGTCATGCACTCCATAGCTATGTCTGGGTCTAATTGACCACTCTTAATGAACTCAATCATTAATTGTTGCATGTTCTGCATTTCCTCCATAATTCTACTACTAGCTATTACATGAATATCATAGTCAGTAAAAGTAAAATGTTCAGGGAGAGCAGTGAACACTTTCTGTAGTTTGTCACCTAGCACTAAAGTTCCAGTAAGTGGTTTATGTTTCCATACCTTCTTAGCACAATTAAGAGAATCAATCAGAATATCCTCTGCCAAAGTATCCATTTGTTGATAGTAAGATTTAGTAATGATATAAGAATTTCTCATACCTGCCTTAACATTACTAACAGCATCCCTGGTTTCTATTCCATTTAATCTCTCTCTAAACACTCCAGTAATAGATGATGTCTGCTCTTCTAACATCTGCAATGCCATATTAAATGCCTGAATAGTATCAGCTTTTAATAAGTCATCGAATCCAGCAAAAGAAGTATTGTTATTAAATGCCCTACCTTCTTGTGAAGTATCAATAGGAGCCACACCAGTCTTCTTATAGGCAATGAATTTCTGCAATCTTTCAGTCAAATCATCGCCAAGAGCCATAGGTAGCATACTAAAGTCAATCCAGTCTCCACTAGTACCACTATTAGCAATTACATTGTCCCTAAAGAAAGTAATCAAATCATACTTGTCTTGAAGATGTGAACATGCAAGCACAAGTGAATATGGTTCGTTACTTCTGTTTACAAAGAACAAACCATTAACTGACAATCCACAGTGTGTAGGATTATCTTTAGTTCTAACTACATCAGGAGACTTACCAGTAAGAATGTAAATAGATTCTCCGATTTTAACTCCTTCATATCTATTCTCTACATAATCTTCTCCTTCTTTATCAACATCAATCCACTCAACTTCAAACACAGGTATTAACTTATAATTGTAAGTCTCATAGTAGTCGGTAGGGAATCCAGGTATTACTTCTTTACCCGCCTCGAGTCCGTCTGTAATAGGAGCTCCAGTAGCTTGATTGCTCATGGCGCGTACATATATATAACTACTATCGTAATATCCCTCAAACATCTCCTCTAATTCATTGATACTACTTGTATCTAGTTGAGGACCATATTTATTAAGTATTTGTTGCTTAGTTAACCAACGTCTAATAACTACTCTGTAGCTATCTCTAACATATACAGATTCTGGATTTCTATCAACGAATACATTACGTGGGTCTAATACCTCTATTTCTATATTAGTTCTCTTCCTACTAGGATGAACCTGGTAAAAGCTCATGCCAGTTACTAGTAAGTCAAGTAACAGGTTCTTTAACTTAGTAAGTAAGTTAATATCTCTAGATTGGATTATATACTCAACAACATTCTGTGCAGCTATTTCATACTCGCTAACAAAGCTATTATTGATATCTTCTACTAACTTATTAAGTTGAGCCTCTACAGCCTTATCAGTTACTTCTTGTCCTCCTAAGAACGCTAGTATCTGATTGTTAAGATGTTGTTGTAAGTATTGATATACTTCTTTATTAATTTGTAATTCCTTATCTCTAGATATCTTAGATATAGTTTCTTTATCCTTGCATGACACTTTAGGCAGTAATGGAGTACCTAGGTATTCTCCAAGTAAAGCATCAACATGCTTCCTGATAAGAGGAGTAAATTCTATAGAAGTAGGATTACCTATTCCAAAATTCTCTTCTAGATACCTATATTGTTCGGCATCTCTATATCCATTATAATAATTATATGCTTTCTGTAATTTGTACTTAGGAAATACTAATTCTGACACTGCCTTATCAATATGCTCCATTAAGTACTCATCACTCCTGTTCTGTGCACTCATTACAACTCTCTAATCCGTTATATTGTTTATATCCTAGGAAATAATGTGTGTCGCCTAATCTTCTATCTCTTAATTCCTGTCTAAGAAATTTAAGATACGCTACTTCACCACCCTCAAACGATATAATAAGTGGCTTGTCTATATTATTCATGCCAAGTGTTAACTTATAACCCCTATGTGTCCCCTCGGCAGTTTGTAGCTCTTCTAGCTTTAATTTAGCCACATATTCTTTATGATAAATCTGTTTGAATAAATCTCTGATTGCTACTTCTAATTCTTGTAGGGTCATCGTATTGTGTAGGCCATAAATTAAACTTAGGTACTATCTGTTGTTTCTCTGGAATAACTCCTTTATGTCTAATTCCTCTTTCGTCAACCCAATAACCGAAAGGTCTTAGTTTGTTATTAGGACTGTCCATTTCTTTAGGAACTACCCCCATTAATTCCTCGTCTCCTAGTTCGCACATACCCCATGCAGCTATAATATCAAACTTACGTTTATTCTCATAACTGTATTTAATTGCTTCTTCTAGAATTTCTTCAAACCATATATTATGACAATAATCTTCTATATGTTGAGCTATTAAATCTAATTGATGCCTAATTACTACTTCAGTAGCAGGGGCTCCGAATTGTTTACTACGACCTCCTTGTATGTCAGATTGAGTAGCTCTAGGTCTTCTCATCAAATGTCTATTCTCTTTATGTTTCTCTCTAAAGAATTGCAGAGTAGACATTCTAGTAGATTCAAGAACAGCCTGACAATCGTAATACTGCAATATCTTAAGACATGTCATGTGTGCTTCACGTAAAGTCTTAGGTCTGTCCCTATAATAGCACACTATTTTAGGTTCATCTAACCCATAAGCTCTCTTTTTAACTACTACACAGAAATCAGAAGGGTCTTGAGTCTTATCAGAAGTGTCTTCACCACCCATATCAATACCGTCAATACCAGCAACATATAAATTTCTAGGTACAGCTCCATGTTCTCCTCTAATCGGATGTTCAAGTATCTTAACCTTACCTTTAGGATTACTAACAAATCTTACACTATCAATTGCTTCCTCTGTGTGCTGGTTGTTAGTAAAATTATACTCTAACTGGCCTACATCAATATGTGGTCCCAGTTTATGTAATTTAATATTAGCAAGTTGCTCACTTAACAATACAGTATTAAACTGGTTATCTCCTTCTAGAGCCAAAGCATCATCAGGAGTAAAACAGAACTCTGCACATGCAATTAAATGCTCCTTCGGGTTAGCTAGTAGAGCTTCTCTTTGGTCTAAATAGAACTTCTTAGCCTTCGCAGTATTAGTAACTCCTCTATCGTCTACATATCCATTTGCTGCTACGAATGTATAGGCAGGTATGAAGAATGAGGTAAAAGCATAAGACCCGTCTTTAGTATGGTTATGTTTATAAGGTAAGAAATTATATCCAGCTGGATTATAAAACATCTTACTAAGTCCGTCAAGTGCAGGTCCCTGGTCTCCACCTGTTCCCCACACAAATCTAGTTCCAAACTTATTACCTAGAATTTCTACAAGAGCTGTACTCTGTAAGTAAGTCTTTACTAGGATTGGGTTAGAACCAGATTCTTCAAAGAACAATCTATCCACACGGTCTCCACGGAGTTTACGAGGAACATCTACTACGAAGCCAATAATGTCTGACATGAATCCAAATTCTTCTCTGTCTTTAGTAAGAAGAGAAGCTCTCTTATGCATATCAGAATTATACTTCTGTCTTAGATGTCTCATGCCGCCTTCTGTATCAGCATTTAAATATTCAAGCTGTTCCCAGCATTTACTAAGCACGTCACTAACGAATTTCTCGGTAAATGCTACATATACTGTATGTGAACCTCTAACAGTTGTATATAACCTAACTCCTAAAGATGCTGCAATTTCGGAGAATCCGACTCCACGAGCTTTAAGGGCGCACACATCCTTCTTCAACTTCTCACACATTTCTATGTAATGGAAGTACTCATACTGCTTACTAAAGAATGAAGGGAATGTAGTTTCACGACCAGTACCAGCTTGAGACACATCGGTGTTCTTTAGTCTATAATAATTAAGGAAGAAGTAATTATCACCTGTGATTCTATACCCATGTGATTCATATCCTTGATTACATCTTCTATGTTCTTCAGTCCAGAAGTCATTATACTTCTTAGTTCCTTTAGGATAGGCACAGTATTTACCGTCTCTTAATTTAATCTGTCTAGCTCCAGTGAACCACTCTGGATTAAAATCTAATCCTCTTTCTTCATCCACTGGTCGATATCCAGTCAGCTCATAAGATAGAGTAGGGTCGAAATGCTTAATCTCAGTATCTAATGTTACATCCCATACAATGTTAGACGTACTAACTGATTTATCTTCTATAATAGGGTCTACGTATGGAATAGCCTCTATCAATTCTGGTTCTACTCTTTGTATTAACTCTTGAACTGTTTCTGGAACTTCGACTTTCTTCTTAGGTCTACCACGTCCAGCCATAATTATCTGTCGTTAAAACCTATTTCACTTTCACCTCTAACTCCAGTCTCTTCCTCTTGCTCTTTCTTGTACATATACTCAAGAGTTTTAAGTTCTTCTATAACCTTAGAAACTGATTGCATTTCTTTCATTACATCAGCCACTTTCCAAACAGGTTTATTATTAACTGGGTCTCTTTCGGATAAATCTATGGTGTCAAAGTAATCAGTAATTCTATCAACTACACTTTGAGCAGACTTAATGAGTTTAAGTGCTCTAGATTCGTTTTGAATATCTCTGTACTTCCTACATGCGGCTCTGAAGATTGGGTCTGCCCATTCCTCTTCACTTAAATTAGCATCCTGAAGACATGCTTGATGCCTTTCCTGCTCTGTATAATCAGAGTATGGAGATGCCCAATCTAACATTAGCCATATGTAAACAAGCTCTCTATAAGCTCTTGATTTGCAAACTCCCGTAGGGTCTTCTTTGGTCTTATTCCTTTCATTAGTCCATAGAGCTGCGAACTCCTTAATAAGAAGAACCTCTGGCTCATTCACAATCACCGAATTAGTACCATTATCAAATAGGAATACTTTCATATTTATTTGTTTTTATAAGGCTTACCAGCTAGTGCTTTCCTCTGAAACCCATTAAATTTCATTTCTCTAGTGCTATCTGCTGAGCCTGGTCCACCTTTAATGTGTTTAATAGCATCACCGCTAGCTTTACTAGGAATACTCCATTTATTGCTAACAGTTCCGCCCATATTCTTCTTAATTCTCTTCTTAGCCATTCCTCCGCACTTGAACGAAGTAATAGTGCCACCGCTTAACTTTTTACCTATATTACTACCTCTAGTTGCACCTGCTCCGCTAGCACCTCTGCCGTTAGCCTGGTCTTTCATATCAACTTTCATTTTGTCTTTTAAAGGTAGTCCTTTGTAATCTGCTTTGGACATCTTCTTATAAGGGAGCTTCTTATTACTAACATTATATATTCCCTTACTAGTGTGTACAGTATCAGTCTTATTAACTGCTATTTTATCACCATTCTCGCTCTTCTTAATGCGTCTCTTGGCTTTACCTCCACATTTATCTTTGAATACGTCCATAGCTTTACTGCCTTCAGCCATTGCTTTCCTTCTACATTTAACACATCCTCCAGCCATGAATCTCTCTACCTCATAACCTTCTGGACACTTACCTTGCAATCTGCTAATGTAGTTAATTTTGGCTCCCATCTTAGCCATGATAGTTTGATTATTCTCCATACTCTTGTATTGTTTATAGATTTCATTAATTTCCCTCTCTGAGAGTTTGGATATAGTATCCTCAAACTCCTGCTGAGACTTAGGCTTAAATAACTTAATAAGGTAGGCAGAGAACAACTCTTGGTCGTCCTGCCCACCTTGTTGAAACTTAGTTGCCATTATAGTTTAATTAAGTCTTTAGTATTAAAGATAGCTTCTTGTAGCTCTCCTCTTGTAGAGAACCATCTACATCTAATACCCTTGAAATATTCATCTTTCTTCTCATCCTTAGATGGTCTAAACGTCATCGTCTCTTTCTTAACTACAATCATCTGAGGTTTATATGGGATGTCTTGTCTTAATGTTACTACATCTCCTGGTTGATAAAACACTTTCTCTTCCATTATTCTATACTTTTAAATCGTTCTTTTAAACCTTCATTAATAACCACCTGCACTTGCTGTTCAGCTACAACTTCAAATCCTTGTCTGAAGAACGGAACAGGTACTCCAGAAGAACGCCTATAATATATATCGTCTCCCGGTTTAATAAACTTACACAAAGGACTTACTTCTATAACATTAGCTACAACTGAAAGTTGATACTCTGTATCTTTCTCTCCGGTGTCTGGATTCTTAAATGCTCCGTCATATTCTGGTATAATAAGTCCGCCTTTAGTCACTTCTATCTTTTGATACGGATTCTTAGCATAAGGTCTAACCAATACGTATGAATTAATAGGCATAATTTCCATACTATTCATCTTCTCTGTTACTTCCTCCGCTTTCTCCAATTCATCTTTAATGTTCTTATTAAGTGCTTTAGTGTAAGTATCTACTGCTTTATTATGTGCTTCCACAGCAGCTTCTTTCTTTAAATCTTTAAATCCATCTGCACCGGCAAAGCTTAATCCTTTACCCCCAAACATTACATCCATTGTTCCGTTATTACTCATAATTTAAATCATTTACCATTTACATGCTGGACATGAAGACTTAATATCTCTAACTTTAGCATTAAGTCTACACCCGCATCCACGTTTATAACCATCTTTACGTTCTGTTGATATATCTCCTGTTTTAGGGTTTAGCCACAGTTTACTGCTACATACATACCCCATAAACGAATCCTTCATAATAGGACATTTCTTACATATTCTAATACGAGCTTTAGCTATTTCTTCGTTATTACCCAGTAACTCGTTCAAGTGCCCATTTACAATATTAGTAATTCCCATAGATTTCTAATGAGCTTTAATTATACTTTACTTTTAATATCTCAAATCCCAGTTTGAAAGATACTCTATGATTATGAACTAGCTCATTAGAACTCTATAGGCTTTCTCTTCTCCTTGATTTCCTCAAGTATACACTGTTTTTTCCAATGCTTACACATACGTTCCACATCATCTTTAAGATAATCTAACTCATGTTCTGTAACGTTACCATTATGGTCATAATGTATAAGCAATAGCTTCTTAATAACAAAATCAGGATTTAATTTCTGAAGCATCCATGCATAGGTAGATAGTTGTAAAGTATAATGTACTTTATTACAGTCCATTAAGTTATTCATAGGATACTTCATCATTTGACTCTTCTTAGTCCTGGTATCAAAGTAAGATTTCTCGTCAATACTTTTATTAGTCTTGTAGTCAACAATGTAAATGTCATTTCCGTCCTTAATAAGTAAGTCAATTTGACCTGCCAACCTAAACTTATTGTCGTCCGACCTTCTGTATATCATATATTCAGGGAAGACTCCTCTTTCTATGCTTAGTAGGTCTAAGTTATTCTTCTCTAAAGATTCATTAGTATTAACTTCAAAAGTTCCGCCTAAACCGTAACTTCTCATTTGGCATGAACTCTTACCTAAGTATTGATGTTCCAAATCACTATGAATCTTTGTACCTCTTTCCTTGGAATCGGCATTAGTTTTAGACCACTCATCCAGTATATCCTGTTGTGCAGAATTAAACTCCGTCTCATTTAAATCGTACATGTCTAAGAAGTACTTCTTATCAAAACGTTTAGTTTCTAATAGTCTCTTCTTCTCCATGGCAAACTGTTCAGCACTTAATAGCTTCTGTAATGCTTTGTACTGCGACCAGAAATCACTGTCGAACTTTTGACAGAACTCATGTATCATTGTTGTTACTGAAGTGTATATAGTATTGTCGATTTCACTCCAATACATATGGGAAGAATCGTTGTAACATATTTCCTTGTTCCTCTTGTCTACTTTCATAATTCATTTTAAATTTCTTCCTAATTGAGTTATAATCTAATAAGGTAGATAGAGGTTGGATACACGGAGCAATAACGGAGTTATAGTACCCCAAATAGTACTCTTTAGTAACTGGATAAATAACAACAATCATTCCTATAGGTCCATCAATTCCAGCAATCGGATACATCGCAGCAGACTTTGCTCCAGATTCTTCTAATAAAGCTACTAAATTAGGGAATGTTCTGTAGTAGTTCTCAATAGTGTCCATTCTAATGAATTGGTTGTCATTAATCCTTCCAAGCTCATCACCGTAGTTAATATACTCCAACTCTTTCCATATCTTAATAGTTACCTTAGTTTCATACCCTCTTCTCTTCTCTGTAAGAGCTGTTAAATAACGATATGATAAACCATGTGTACTTTGTAAGGTATTATGGTAATTCAATAACAAGACATTCGACGCATCCTTATCTTCCATAAGAATATGCTCTATATGCCCGTTAACTTGTGGAGTAATCATCTCTGTATATTTCTCAGCTAATACCTTCTCCGTAACAGCTGCCTGTCTATAATCTTCTAAAATAGCTTTAGTGTGTGAAGAGAAATGAAGCTCTACCATCAAGAATGCAAGCATTATAATGACTATCGTCTTAACACCAGAACTCCAACTGTCAATCCACCTGTACACCTCTTTTAGTTTGCCCAATAACATTAATCTACTGATTTAAAGGTTAGAGATTAATAATAGTTTAGTTTCTTTATTACTTATTTACATTGACACCTTAAATCATTAATTCATCTGATTTGTTTGATAATGTGCAAATTTAGCAATACCTTTGTGAATAAAAAAGTGATTTAACATGTAATTTAATTATGGAATTTAACGCAGAGGAATTATCAAGAATTAATGAGGCTCTGAAAGAGTTACTCGATGATGCGGACCTAGAAGAGGTTCCCATGTTTAGATGTGGTAGTAAGTTAGTAAGGAAAGATAAAAATGGAAGCAAGATTCATATTAAGAAGAAGAATCGCGGCAAATTTACTGCATCAGCTAAGAAAGCTGGACAGAGTGTTCAAGAACATGCTAGGTCTGTACTTAACAATCCTAATGCGACTCCGTTACAGAAGAAGAGAGCTAATTTTGCACGGAATGCGGCGTCTTGGTCTAAGAAGTAAACATGAAGAAAGAAGAAAGATTGCAACAGCAATGTGACGTATGTGGGAGGTTGCTAGACAAGAATATAAGCAACTTCAGAAAGTATTCACGCAAGACAAACGGCTTAAACTTTCACACTACATGTAGGGATTGTGAAGACTGAATCAAATTGAATACCGAATGGAAAGATGGGAAGCTCTTATGCCACATATGTGGAGAATATAAAGAGCCTAGTGAGTTTACTTATGCAGGGGCTAATAAATACACTTTACGTCAGAATAAGGAGTGTAGGTGCAATTCCTGTAAACTAGAACAAAGGAAAGCTGCTATAGCTACTTATGATAACGACGTTAAACTAGAGAAGGTCGAATCTATACGAATGTTAGCATTGACCAGATAATGCCCTCAAAAGGTTATACTATAGATAATATACAATTAGTATGTATGGCAGTTAATCAACTTAAGTCAGATTTAGATATGGATACTATTTTAATTCTGTGTTCTGCAATAGTTGATAATGCCGCTAAATGGAAGCATTAACTATGAAATTTAAGTACGACAAATCTAAAGGATTGCTATTCTTTATCAATCCGTTACTTCCGGTAAAAGGATATTCATTTATGAATATTTGTGCTATTGTGTTTACTAGAAGTGAGGATTATATAAAGAGAATGACTCAAGCTACAGTTACACATGAGAAGACTCACACGAAACAGATATTAGAAATGGGAATAGTATTCTTCTATTTATGGTATGTAATAGAGCGGTTTATTAAATTACTAGCTAGTGGCAATGCTCACACTGCCTATAGAAACATATCATTTGAAAGAGAAGCTAGATACGCGGCTGAACATCCAGAATATAAGAGGAAGACTTTCAGCTACGGTTGGCTTAAATGGATATTATGAGAATCTCAACTAAAGGAAGAGGGATTATTAGGGCACAACAGGGAGCTGTAGCAAGACCTAATCCTAAAGAGAATTATAAATTGCCGGAAGACCAGAGATATCAAGCCCAAACTAGAGGGATGAAAGACTTTGCTATAGAATGGTATAAAGAACGTGCTAAACAGCCTAAGTATCAATCTCAAGTTAATGAATCTAACCTTGCTAACATTACTGACCAAATTAACAGGGCAGAATATGTAGAACCTTCTAAGTTCTATTCTAATCCAAATGTATATAAAGGGAAGGTTGGTAATGTGACTCAAGCTGCCCAAGTAGCTATGAGACAAAATAAGGGAGCAGCATATCCAGCAGGATTGCAATACACATACAATGCTCCTTCATTCCCATTCTCTGGAAGATTTAGCGATGTGTCTTGGCATGAAGGTATTGGACACATGGTTGGAGATAATAATCCGCAGATATTAAAGGCCAATCCTGGTATTAATAACAGAGTGGATTATGAATCCTCTACACCACTAGAGTCTCAAGTGTACAGCTCCCAACCTAATGAAAGACATGCGGACACGTGGGATTTAGAGGAGCCAATGTAAATATGAAAGATGCGAATGGTAATTATTATATTGACCCTAATAGGCAATTAAAAGGTACAGATATTCAGGAGATGAGAACTAAGGGAGCTAAAATACCTTCAGGGTTTAATACCCTTAGTGATGACGAGATAGCTAAACTGCATAATACCTTCGCTAGTAATGCTAACAACAAAAGAAGTAATACTATGCTAATAACTAAGAGAGGTGTGCAAATTAAACGTAGAATTATTAAATAATAACAATCATGGCTTTAATTCAAAATGAAGACAACAAATGCCCTACCACTAAACAAGTGAATGACGCACTCAAGTCTATGGGGGGGTTCAGACCCTAGTTTTAACAACAAAAGATTTGATTAATACAGGTAGAAGTAGTAATATAGAGGTTAACAGTGCTGATAGTGCTGTAATGGAGATTGTGAAGTCTAATATGACAGACATGGTCCCATTTCAGTTACTGTATTATGGAGTATCTAGTGGTACGCCAGTATGTATTAGTGTGGCAATAGCCGGAATTCCAATGGTTAATTTGTTCACATTATACGTAAATATAAATCAAGGTGGTTTACAGCACTTTATCCTTAACAAAGACTCCAATCAAAAGTGGATTGCTTCTACACTTAGTAATTCTTAACATTTAAGAATTAAAGTACATTAATCGCAGTATGAGAAATTTTATATTTGACGTCTGGGTTTGGTCTAAAGCCAAACACTCCAGACTACTTAAGCAAATAAGGGTAAAGGCACTATCGTTTCCTTCAGATATATTCTGTTTGAATGAAGCTGCTAAAGATGCAGATGTATCACCCTATATGAAATCAGATGAATTTGAAGTAACAATTGGTAATTTAAGAGAATATCAAGAATAATGGAAAGCACTAATGAATTAGTAACAGCAGCTGAAGCTAGAGCAGAAGGCTTGAGCTTAGACGGAGTTGCGAACAATAGATGCATTACTAAGCAACAGTTCAATGATAACCTACCGTCGGGGGGTATTGCTGACGCTATAGATTTATTAAACGGTTCACTAAGCGGCAGCACCCTAATATTCTTTAATAACACTACTACAGACACTACAATGGGTATATCAATCATGAATATGTATGGTCAAAGCACATCGGCTACACCAGATATTCCTGCTTCATCTATGGTGGTATACCCTATAGCAGGTGTTATAAGAAATGTGGTTTTGTTTGGCAATAGTGTGATTGGAAGTAATACTTACGTAGCACTCCTATTAAATAATGTAAAGAATATGAATTACTATTCTAATTATGAAACAGATAGACTTATTATAGGAACTAATCAGAATCTACCAGTACGGGGTCTACTTGCCGTTATGTGTATAAACAATACATAGCAAGTATTTAAAATGACAAATAAAATTGCAACAGAACAATATTTAATTAATTTAGCTGGTGGAGGTACAAATACTCCAACCAAGTGTGCCACTAGAGATAGAGTAGAGTTCTTCGGACTTAAAACTAACGATAATTACGCTAATAATCAGTTAGTTAAGGAAGAGGATATACAGTTGTCAACATTCCAGTATGACTTCAATATACATGTTTCAATAACTAACTCTGGGCTTACGTCTAAATCCTATGACTTTGTAGCAGATGTTTACATAGATGGAGTTCTAGATGGGTTTGTAACAATTCCTAGGTCTGGAACTCTAGACTATCAAGGGGCAACTTTCTTTGACAGAAACTTCCACTTTGATTTACCAACTGATTTAACTAATGTCTCTAAATTATTGTTCACTGGATATTTCAGTACATACAGGGTGACTGTAGATGCAGATAGTGTAACAAATAACGCAATATGCCAATCTGGGGTAACTACTGAAATACCAATAAATCAGGCATATATAGGAGGTGACACAGCTAATATTTCTATAAATGTAATTATATAATGAAGTTTGTAACATTCTTAAAGCAAGTATTCACATCCCACTCTGGCATATCATCTAAGAGACTCTGCGGAGTAGTAGGGTGGTTTGTCTGCTTGGGAGTGTTAATATACTGTGCAATAAACGTGATTCAAGCCCCATTAATGATAGACACAGTCCTGTTGTGTTGTATGGGATTGCTTGGCATAGATTCAGTAACAGGAATATGGAAGAGATTCACCAATAACGATAAATCGAATAAATAATGAAAGTAATACCTAAACTACAACAAGGAAACACCATAGAGTCCGATAATACTAAAGTAGTTAGGCCAGAAATTCATGAACCTATTAAAGCTAAACCTAGACAGTATTCCATTGTAGATTTAGGTGGAGAACCTTCTAATGATACCAGGTCAGCTGCTGAAAGAAATAGAGACTATTGGCATCCTATTAAGGGAGCTAAAGCCAGATTCAAGGCTTCTATGTCCAATGAGACTAATCCTTTAGTTGGAATAGAAAGAACTATACTTCCTTCAGCAGCTGGTGCTGCATTAGTAACAACTCCAGCCGCTGTTGTAGGAGGAGCTTTAGGTAATATGACTGTGGATAAGCTTACCGGGGGCTGGGGTAACTGGTTGGAAGATAAAACTGGCATTCCGTCCGAAATTGGAATTTATACTAATCCAGGAGCTTGGTATGGTGGTGCTAAAGGATATAAGATTGGAAAGGACAAGTTAATAACTAAATCAATTAAAGGTGACGCTGACTTAGCTTGGAATCCTATTAACAAGAATCATTGGATATTTAATAAGGAAGCAAGGACTCCTTCTAATATAGCAATGGCAACAGCTAACAGAATTACTCCATTTCTATCTAAGGTAGAGAAATTACCATTAAAAGTGGCTGCTTATAAAGCTGCCAAGAGAACTAACGGTAATGCATCAGTAAGTTTGCAAGATATAAAAACAATGCCAGCCGACTACACAGGTTCTTCAATATTAGGTGGAGGAAATTTAGAAGGTAGGAATCTATTAGCTAAATATATATTTGATGAGAATCCAGTAGTTAAAAGAATGTTCTTTAATAAAGCTACTAGTAATATCAAACCTATTAGCCGTAATGAAGCAAGGAGAGGATTTAGTCATGGGGATAGATATGAGCAGCTTTATCCTGGAGTTCATAACAGAAGATACGAAATGAGTGCAGTAGTACCCTCTGGTAGACCTCTTAAGTTTGAGAATGTTACAAAGTTTACTGATTATGCTGGAAAGAATCCAATCAGCAAGGTTGTTGGTAAGGAGACTGAATCAGTAATGCGTATGGGAGATAAAGAGTTTATGACCTTTAGGCAGCCAGGAACCGATTATATAGGTCCTATTGATGACGTTGCTGGACACTTGGTTAAGTTTCAAATGAATAAGGGTAAGCTTAGACAGACTTCTCAAGATATGTGGAAATTTAATCCTGCTGACTATGCTAAGAGGTGGAATGATTCTCCTAATACTGCTAACCAAGTTAGGCTTACTAAACAAGCTGCATTAATGGATAAAGTAGGTCGTCCTTTCATATTGCAGCAATCTAATCCTATATGGATTGAAGGTAAGTCTGTTAGAAATTCGGAATTGGTAACTATGGCACATGGTGGAAGATTTGATTTTAAGAAGTCCCCTCTGTTAAAGAAACAAGAAGAGATTAACGGTAAAAGGGACATGCGCAAGAAGTTCATCAAATCAAGTCGTCCAACCTATAAGAAGCGAATCAAGAAAGCTCAACAAGGAATGAGATTTGTTAGTTATAATCCAGTAAGTAATCCTACAATAGATTACACTGATATTACTAATCCTATTAATCCATTTAGTGAGTATAATTATAATACAACTTACGATAAACCTACTGCATTAGTAGTACCAGTAAGAGATACTGAAGAAACTGATGTAGTAGCTAATAATCATACAGTAGAGCCAGTAATTAATAAGTCAGTAGCTAGTAAACCTGTTACCGATAAACCTGTTACTGCCAACTCAACTTGGAAGAGTCCATATACTAACAGAAAGCAATGGTCTACAGAACTTATTAATGCCTATAAGAAGGCAGGTATTACTAATGATAATGCAATTAGAATGTTATTAGCACAAGACGCATTAGAATCTAGTTGGGGTAAGTCTGCACAAGGTAAGTACAACTTTGGCAATTTAACTACTGGTAGTTCATGGAAAGGTGATTATGTAACTGGTAATGATAAAAATGCTAAAGGTGAAGCTATTAAGCAGAAGTTTAGGTCTTATAATTCTATGGATGAGTATGCAGCAGATAAGATACAATTCTTAAAGAGACTATATGACTTTGATGAGAATGATGATATTAATAAGTTTGTAGCTAAGCTTACTGGTTCTAATAAAGGTAAGAGAAGATATGCAGAAGCTACTAATTATGCTAAAGTACTTACTGGGGTATATAATGGTATTCCTAAAGGTGAGAATGGTATGATTATTAAATATCAAGAACCTGCTCAACCTATTAAATATATGGGAGGTTATGATAAGAGAGGTAATATAGTATTGCCAGTTAATAATGAGAATGGTATGAATAATGTAACTTTACCAGAAGTAACAGTTACTCCTAGAAATATTAATCTAGCAGGAGCTGTAGATAGAGGAAGGAGAGAAGCCGCACCTTATGTTAGTACATTATTAACAGGTGCAATATTTGGACCATTATCAGTAGCAGGTGGATATGCAGGTAATGAAGCAGTTAATAAGATTACCAATGTAGCTAGTAATGACAAATATAAAGACTGGGCTGATATGCTTTCTAAGACTACAGGAATGAATCCGGTAGTTGCAGATTTCTTTAACATAGGTAATTTGGCAGGTGGATTTGGAATGCGTAACTTTGGACCTAAGTTAAAGCCAGTAAAAGATATGGCTGTTGGTGGTAACAAATGGGCTAGAGCTAGAGTAATTAGTAAGGCTATTGACGAAGCTGTAAATAAGGGTAATCCTAAAGTTAAGAGTATTAATAATGAAATAGGACGTATAAGGGCTAATAATATTCCAGACGGAACATACGAGTTTAAAGATAACAATTTTAAACTGCCTGACTATGTTACTCCTAATTCACCAGCTGACCCTATAGAATTACATGCAACTAGGTTGGCTAATGGAGGATTTGACAGACTACCAGAAACAGTAAACGGTCAGAGGTATTTTAATGCTGGTAATTATAATTGGGCTTATAAGAGCAACTCAATGTACCCTAAGATACATTATTATGATAAAGCACCTTTGGAAACTATAGGCAAAGTATCTGATGATTTCATTAATGCTAGTACTAATAAGTTACCTACTGGTGAATCATATATGAAGTCAAGAGGGTTGTTAAATGACAACATGATATTTGCCACTTCTAGTACGGGAAACATCTATGTAGGAAGGAGTGGGTTATCTAGAGTTGCTAGTGACTTTGGAGATAATAATATACGTAGGACAGTTAGCCATGAAATGGACCACGCCATTCATATACCAGGAGAGGCTCCTAAAGGATTTGATACTAGTTTAACGGACTTGTCTGGCTACTTTAGTGCAAGGAATGGCACAGAGTTAACTGGTAGAGGTACACAGATTAAAGACTACTACGGACTATCATCTCCAGACCAAGAGATTACAGAGGACATGTTAAGGTATGCAGCTAAGAATTACATTAAAGATACAGGAATGGATAATAACATGACAGAGTTCTTTAAATCTATTGTAGATTGGAAGGAAGCTGCCAAATGGTTGTCGAAGTGGTCAACTATAATTGGTACTCCGGTAACTATATCTAAAATGAATTAATATGATAACAGCAGAACATTGGATGGAAGGAATCAATAAAGTGCTTGATAGATATGGACTATCAAGAGAGGAGTTTTGGAAAGACCCCGAAGCATTCATTAATAATTTGGAAGATAAGGATGCAAAGCTTACATTGGAGTTCTACATGCAAATAGTATAACTAATAATAATTAAATGAATTAATATGACTAATGAACAATTAAATCAATACTATAGTAAGGATGCAGATAAGAAGCAGTGTTGGGTAAGTAAAGACCATAACTGTCCATTAAAGGAACAATGTAATGGACTTGTTAAGCCAGAATGTAAAGAGCATATAGACAATGAAGAAGCCTGCCATGTTGTTGATAAGATGATAGAATGGTATTACCAAGTGGAAGAACCTGAATTTCTAAAGTTCTATAATTGTCACTTAGAGATGTTAGAGAGACATGGAAGGAATTAGTTATTCCTTCCTCTGTTAGCAGGGATATTTAATGGACGTAAATTATTAAGCTTATTAGTACCACCTTCAGAAATTGGTTTAATATGGTCTACTTCCCAACCCCAAGGATGTTCAGCTTTACCATAAGCATCACGATGTATATATTCACCACTGGCATCTTTGCGAAGTCCGTCCTGTACTAAAGTGGCTTTACTGAATATTATATCCAGTTCTTCTTCTGTCCATTTAGGTCTTACTTCCATAATCTTAGATATTAGAATTAATAACTGCAAATATAGCAATAATTATTAATATTCCAAGACATCCTAAGAGAGTATGGAACGCATTGACAGGTAAGTATTTTGTTTATCCATTAATAGGAACTACATTAATAGGAGGAATAAATTATTATAGAAATGAGTAATAGTGAATATAGTAAACTATTTGATGAACTTTATGCTAGATTTGAAGCAGGAGAGATTACAGCAGAGGAAGTATGTGCAGAGATGTGGAAGGTTGATAGGGTTGTACACTCAGGTCCTCCTCTGCGTAACTTACCAGAGAAGTTAGATGATGATATGCTAGGTGAACAACCTAGTAACAATACTTAACATATTGCCATTTGTTTAATCAGTTGATAATCAGTAAATTTGCATGTAGATATATAACTAATAATCTTAAATGAATTAATATGATAACAGCAGAACATTGGATGTATGGAAACAATGACAGCAAGTGAGATAATGGACATCATGGAAGAGTTGGGTATTTGTGTAGATAGCTTCACTGATGATATATACATACCCACTTTAGAGGAACTATGTAGAATGTTTGGAGTTAATAGCTTAGAGGAGCTTAGAAATATGCCTCACGGTCCAATGGCTTTCTGATATTAATAAGAAGAATTTATGAGAAGTTTAATAAGTATGGATTTGGTACAACAGCTCCAGCAATTATAAATAATAGAGAGTAATATTATGGAAGAATATCCTTATACAGAGGTTGTAGACGGTAAAGAGTACACCTATATTAATATGGGTACGTACTATGTAACTAACTTAGAGACTGGAGACAGAAGACTTGTACAGAGAGAGGTACCATTCTTATTCGATGATGAGTATGATACAGGTGTAAAAGATGAAGATGATACTGATTGCTTAACTGGGCATGAAGAGATTCTTAACCCATTTAAAGCAGAATACGATGAGAATGGTAAGGAGATATTTATACCCAAATCTAAGTAAATGAGCTAGGTAAACTAGGATATAAGAATGGAGGTAAATTATGAATATGAAGAGAAACAAGAAACAACAGTATCGTGTAACTAGGTACGAACTGAATGATAAGAATGAACTAGTAAAGGTTGACAATCCTGTAAACTGTAACCCTAAGAAGTCTAAGGAAATGGAGAAGCTGATTGAAGAGATATTCAAGAAATGTAATGGTAACTTACTTTAACATTCTCACATTGGTTTAATAGATTAATAATCAATAACTTCACAAGAAGTCGAGCTGTATTCTTGTTCTATTAGATTTAATCATTAAGATATATTCTTTGATGTTAAAGTTTATCGTTTAGGTGGCTTATTAGGTACTCGACATAAATTATAGCCACGAACCTTAAATACTTTCCAAGCTTGATTGTTCTTAAAACGGTCATTACACTTCTTACAGATAGGAGTAACACACTTGGTATAACCAAATCTACCTTCTGTATTTAGGCGTCCATATTCAGCAAGTACATGTCCACCAACAGCAGGGTTGTCATTAGTAAATGACTTCTTACAGCAAGGGCATATAGTAATGAATCTTGTAAATATATTGGTTTTATAACAGTAGGCTATCCACGACTCGTAACCATATTTACACGCTTCATCATCAGCAACAGCTTGTAAACATGTTATCTCCTTCAAAATACCTGTAACCAATAGAACACCCATAACTAGCAACTTTTATGAAATTCTACTACAAAGATAAGAATTAAACTAATATCTCGTAACTATAAATAAACTAATATGAATAATAATCAATCAGAGAATAAAGAACCAGACTTCTTCACTCCTAATGCTCCAATTAAATACGCAATGGCAGGAGGAAGAGGAGTAATGATAGGTTGCGGAATTATAACAGCCTTATATGTTATAGGCGTAATTATAGGGCTGTGTTTGGGCTATGGTTGGAGTAGCCTTCTTCTGCCTTTCCTACCATTCATCATAATTGGATTTATTGGCTACATTTGGGAGATGTTTAAGAAGTTCCACAATCTGGGATATGATGAGAAACGTAGGATATAAAGTCTCTGTATGCCTATATATCCTACCTTCCACTAGTAAATCCCTATGTACTTGACCCTACTAGTAGGGAATAGTAGTATTATTACCTAGCCATTCAAATAACTTGTTTAGATAATACTTGATAGGCTAGATACAATATTACGTATAAATCAATTATTATATAAGAATTAATTATCATACAAGAAATCCTTATTATTCCTTTGAGGTTATTAAATTTCATACTACATTTGCAACGCATTTTCAGATGATAGTTAATTTACTAGCTTATAATCTGAATATCCAGTAAGGTTTGCTGGTAATAAATTTATTATTAACTTAATAATTAAAACTATGTCAAATTCTGAAAATGTAAATGCAAAGAGTGCTGAAGAACGTAAACGTGCAGAAATGCATAGAACTTATGGAATGTGGTATAAAGAGGGAGCAACAGCTTCCGACCTTGTTTCTTGGTGTGATGCAAGAATAGCAGTTTACAGTGAATGGATTAAGAACTGTACAGAACTGAAACATTCAAGTCAAGCACAGTTATTGAGTGGCATGTCTAAAGAAGCTTTAGAAGCAGCTTTAGCTGCATTAAACGCCCAATAGCATCTTTCGTGAGGTTGTGTCAAGACATTGGCACAACCTCATTTTCAATTTAATCAACCACATTTACTAGTTAATAATTATATTCAGTGAAATATTACATCTTGTAAGTATAATCTATTTCCCAACCATTCTGCATACATATCTTTATCAGTTCATTAAAGGTTACTAACATATCTACATCTTCTGTTTCAGTCACCAATGTAGCATGAGAGATAACAAAGTACTCTCCAGTATCATAAGCATCAAACTTATTCCTTCCATTTTGAAATGTAGCATAAACACTACTAATATAATAGGCTACCTTGTTATTCCTCTGATTACCGTCATATAGTACGTTATAAATTCCATTTATAGTATATACTTCCAATAAAACTATACCATTCCTCATTATCCTATTAGTAGCTGGTGATACATAGGTTGTAATCCTATAAGGATATATCTTGTCTATTAGTTCCATTACTAAGTTCCTCATTTTAATAGGGTCTGATTCTGCCTTCTCAATGGCATCCTTTGGTAAAGTAGGTTGGTTGAAGAATGTCCTCATATTCTCCAATCTTAACTTCTCTGCACTTAAAGCTTCTATCTTATCCTTGCACTCCGCTCTCTCATTCTCACACTTAGTTAGGGTTTTATAGTACTTATCTTTAGCTATATCCATTACAGAATCCGGAGCATCCATATAAGCACTATAAGCTCTTTCTATCAATCTATCCATGTTGGATATATGAGATGTAAAGTTGGCTATATTCATTTCCAAATTGGTTATTTTATCGGTAAGTTCCTCCACCTTAGCTACTCTATCTTCATCATTCAAATTGGCAAATCCTATTAGCTCCTGTTTAACTAAGCCCCAAATAATAGCTTCTAATTTCTCATTACTAATTGTAATGCGACTACTACAATCTGTAGCATTATTGATACCCGACATACATGACCACCTAATAGCTACCTTCCCATTCATCAATCTATATTTATCCCCCTTATCTCCACCACGTTTCTGTGGAGTTAATGAGTGTTCACAGATAGGACATTTAAGAAGTTTACTCAATATATAAGTAGCCTGTTTTGGATAAGGAGTTCTAGCAGTTCTATTTGTAGCTCTCTTAGTGGTGGCTTTATCGAACATAGCCCTAGTTATGATAGTAGGTATCTCGACTTCAAACTCATCTACATCTTCTGTATCTGGGTCAGTAAGAGATACAACCTTTATACCAGTACAATAAGGTTCAAAGGTTAAAATATGCTCTATAGTCCCTATGCTGAATTTCTTATTAAACTGTTCACCATACTTGGCAGTAATAGCCAAAGCTGTAGATTTCAATGTTGCACCGTCTTTAACATATTCTTCAAATACATCTACCACAACTTTAGCGGCATCATCATTTATCACCCAACTATTCTTCTTACCCTTATCTCTACCACCATATCTTTTATAACCAAAGAAGGGCTGTCCTATACTCATTTGATTGTTATCCAGTTCATCACGTCTACCAGATGCTATTTGTGTTTTCATACTCTTTATGTATTTCCAAGCAGCATCAAAGGCAGCACCTATAATAGTTTCAGCATCTCTAACTTTCTTGCCAGTTACAGGGTCTATAGTCCAAGTATCAATATCCCTAAAATACACAGGAATATCCATGTTGATAAGCTGTCTAACATATAACCGACCCGACATAGGGTCACGACTCATTCGGCTAACTTCCGACACTAAAACGACATCAAATTCCTTATTAATAGCAGCATCTTTTAGACGTTGAATAGACTGCCTATCTCTCTTACTTGCATCATCTTTACCAGTGATATGCTCACCAAATATCATATTATCACTTGACGTATAACCAAACTTCTTAGCCAGTCTAGTTAGGTCATTTACCTGTCGCTCATAGTCTTGCTTCTTAGTTGAGCACCTAATCAAAAATGCAGCTCTCATATCTGTTACATTTAATATTATTGCAATCAAGACTATTAGCTAACTATCTATAATGCAATATAATAGCACAGATAATAGTCTTTACCTCTCGCAAAGATAAGAAAGTTTCTATAATGGTGCAAGTATTTTAAGAATAGCGAACTGCCGGAGTTTAATAGAAACGTACTTGAGGTACTGCGGCAACCATTGGAAGACAGGAGAATCACAATCTCCCGAATAAAAAGCAGCATCGATTACCCGGCCAGTTTTACACTGGTAGCTTCGATGAATCCTTGCCCTTGCGGATATTATAATCATCCGACGAAGGCTTGTGTATGCAGTCCCGGGCAAGTACAGAAATATTTGAATAAAATTTCCGGCCCGCTGCTCGACAGGATTGACATTCAAATAGAAATCATTCCCGTACCATTCGATAAGATATCTGACCAGAGAAAGGGAGAATCCAGTGAAACGATCCGCGAACGAGTTATCAAAGCACGGCAAATACAAGAAAAGCGCTACGCCGAATATCCCGGTATCTATTGCAATGCACAGATGAACAGCAAATTACTGTCACTATTTGCCCGGCCGGATGACAAAGGGCTTACCTTATTAAAGAATGCAATGGATCGGCTCAATTTATCCGCCCGCGCCTATGACAGGATATTGAAAGTATCACGCACCATTGCCGATCTCGAAGGAAGTGAGCAAATTCTTTCCGGACATTTAGCGGAAGCGATCAGTTATAGAAATCTGGATAGGGAGAACTGGGCCGGATAACAGGACAAGAAAAACAAGTGCTTGTATAATTAGGTTACCAGATCCATTGTATGCTATAATTACCCGAATTCAAGAAGATTCCATGCACGAAAATCAATATGACTAAAATAATTTACAGTTCACTACATAAACTCCTATTCGGTTTATAATAAATTTCCGAATCGTTTATTATAAACGGTATCCAAGTTTATTATAAACTCTCAAATAGAAATTTAGAATCTTAGCATCCATTTATTACAACAAAAAAGGCTGCAATTCCTATAAAGATTGCAGCCTTTTGCCTATATTAATCATTCCTGTCTCTGTACAAGGGTAGGACAGTTAGCTATATTTGTTGTAATATCTCACTATTTTCATACTCGATTTTATATCTTTTTTCTCATTAATTCATTGATAACTCAAGTTTCACAAACACCCTGCATAGTTTGAGGTTGAGAATAAGTCAGTAGTATCTAATATTCTCCTCCTTCAGGAAGGAGGAGTACCCGTAGGGGGAGGTGGTAGGTCTCCCCCCCTTATATTCTCAGACTACAAATATACAACATTTAAAGTCATTTGTCAAGTCCTTGTGGCATGCTTTCTGGTAATTACTGCATTTTCTCTTTTTCAAGAAAGCCACAGACCTGTATTCACTTTCTTCAATAGTTTACCTAATCAAGCAAGAACCTTTCCGCACGTCCCGGAGTCAACAACTCCCATAAAGAAGCAACCGTCCATCCCGGTGCAAAGATATCATTATAGTACCCTTTTCCGTTCTTACCATAATCCCAATTAGTGTGCTGAACGACTTCCGGATAGAAACCGGATTTTGCAATGCCGCATAAATGCCCTTCATAAGGTAGCAACTGACGCATAGATGTAGATATCACCTCCGCAAAATCAGCCATACGAGGTTCAGCATATTCCTTTGACAACCATTGAAGTACAGATGCAAACTCAAAAACAAAAACATCAATATGGTTATTCTCCACAGAAACATTTCCCCAACCACGAGTTTTAAGACCTATATCACCCAGCATCTGTCCCGGTGCGAAAGGAACGTCCCACAAATAATACCAGGATAAAGCAAAATAAGCCGCTTTTTTTGTCAAATCGGCATAATGCCTATGTTCTTCTCCCTTTGTTATCAATGAAAGATAGTAAGTAGCGGTAGCAGCATAGAGAGAAGCCTCTTTATCCTCGCAGTTCGCATCCAATGTAGATGAGAAATAATCAGCTTTCGAAATCAGCTCTTTCTCTAAATAGTCTGCCGTCCGTTTGGAACTGGCCAAATAACGCTTATCTTTAAAATATTTATATCCCATAACTAATGGCAACGTAGCAGAGGGGGTACTTCCCCCACTCGGATCGACAATAGTTAAATCATCACGAAACTTACGGGGGAAACTACCATCAACATTCTGTAACTGTAAGAACATATCCAATATTCTTTTCAACTTTTGCTCCCACTCAGGATGACGGCGTCCGTTCTCTTTTTCATAAGCTAAGAAATGGAACATGGCATAGACGCCTTCCGACTGACGCCGGATACTATGGACCGGTTCCTCATATCCCTTGTCAAAATTCACGGATTCCTTGAAAAATCCCGCTTGTGTGAAACCATTCTTCAAATAACTATCAAATATCTTTGTACTGTTCACTTTCAGTTCTTCCCGGTTCGATTGCCAACCGTATTCCCATGCATTAAATGCATTAAGAAGTACACGACCGATAAAACCAACCTCAGCCTGACCGTTTCTTTCACAGTCACTTACCTTCAGATGTATTCCGGAATTATAAACCAGCGGTTGATTATCGACCAAACTATTTACAAAAAAGCAACTAAGCACTTGCTTCATATCCGCTATAGAATATGAATTCTCCACTGGTTTTGGTGCATAGGTATCATAACAATGCTCCCATGTATGCTGTATAAAGTCTGAAAAATCATCCGCACCACTTTCCATTATTTCCCATGTCAACAATACCGACTCACCTTTCTTCATCAGTTGAAAAGCCTCCACCTCAGGTGCTAATGTTAATTTACGAATATAACTTTTAGGAGCCTCCCGATAGGGAAAACCAAAAGAAAGCATAGCTATTCCCTGTTGATTCTCAAATCCGGTAAATCCCAAGGAAGTCTTCCCTGAAAGAATGATCTCTCCTTCTTTATGTGTAGCTAAAGCATCCATAGAAAAATCATCCAAACGATTTACTGTCATAAATCGTTTTTCTTTTTCACTAAAAATCCCCGTAAGTGGTGCGCTCAACCTGTCTTCACGAACCAACCAACTATCCGACGTATGGAATGATGGAGCTTTTTTAGGAGAACGCAAATTACGGCGATACCAAAATCCCGGCATATAAAACTGACAGTTATCATGGCGATAGCCCGTACTCAACAATTGACGATAGTTGAAGTAAACATCCTGTGCAGCGGTAAGCTGTACAGTCAATCGCATACAACTATCCCGTTCTTCAACTTTATGAAAAACCGTTATCGGCAATTTATTATCCGAACGCCACTCATAATCAAAATAGCTATTCTCCAACTTATCCGGATGCAGTTTATAATTCACAGCATTATTACCCGGAACCTTTAAAGATAGTTCTACCTTCATATTCTCAGGAACATACTTCACTGCTCCCATACAGGCAGTACCAAACAAAATCGCTGTACAACCCACAAATGTCCTTAATATCGTTTTCATACCTCTTATCTATTGTTCTATTATACCTTCATTTCCATTCAGAATCTAATGAGTTATCGGCCAATATACCGCATAACGTTCAAAATGAACTTTATAAAAAGGTTCCAGCACTATATGCTCAAAACCTTTCAAGTTTATGCCAAACTTCAATGGTTCTCCTGAAACAACCTCCACATGAGTTGGAATCCGTTCTACAGGTTCTCTGAATACCGGGACTTTTGCCATGTCCATCTTATTCATAGCCGTATTGTTCATCTTTCCCCAAAAAGTAGTAGGAAGATTTTCCTTTCCCATACGCCCGGCAAGCACGTAAGGCCCATATAATAATGCAACATAACGGTCGGAACCTGTTAAGTTCTCTGTATATATATGCATCGGAAGTCGTAGTGTAATCACATTCTTCCGCTCCCACACTCTGTCTATAATCCAATACCCATCACTGCCAAGCAGAGGCTGTTCTTCTTCTCCATTAATTATAAAAGTAGCCTTATCAGTCCAATCAGGTTTACGAATGCGCAGAATCAGTTTCTGCTTTTTCTTTAGATTCAATGTAAGGTCAACTTGTTCGGATTCCGGAATCCGGCTTTGCTGAATAAGCTCGACTCCTTCTTCTTTCCAAGAAAGAATGGAAGGAATAAACAGATTCACTCTTATATCCTTTTCTTGATGCCTATTCGTCACTTTATGGCTATAAATAAACTTACCCAGCTTCGCCGGACTTTCCAGCCCTGTATGTCCACAGCACCAGAAAGAGCTATCACGTGAAGCATAAATACGATAATGCCCCGGTCGCATGGAAGTAAAATAGCAGCACATACCCTTCACCGGGTCATAGGCTGACAAGATATGATTAAATAAAGTTCTTTCATAATATGCCGCCTTAGTCGCATCCGGTTGCTGCATGAACAGAGCTTCGGTCAAACGTAACATATTTACGGAATTACACGTTTCCGGTCCGCTGATATGGAGCATCCTATCAATGAACTCCTTTTTAGAGAAGAAATGTTCTCCGGTACTGTTACCACCTATTACCCAAGTATGGTTTTGCTTCACAATATTCCAGAAATTAGTCGCCGCAAGAAGAAAGGCCCGATCACCGGTAAACATATAATATTTATGGAAACCCGTAAATTTCGGGATCTGTGTATTGGCGTGCCACCCGAATAAAACATCCTTTCCTTCAGACAAAGGAACCCACATAGCCCGATCATTTAAACGGCGGGCCCAATCAAGGAAACGCTTTTGCCCCGTCAACTCATAAACCTCAACGTAAGACTCATTAATCGAACCATGTTCACAAATCAATAATTGCTGAATCTGTTCATCAGTCAACTTATCCAATACCTGAGAACCAAACCAATCGGCCAACCGTACTAATATCGGCAACGCTTCTTTCAAGTCACACTGTGTATAAGCAGCAGAAAGCCCGAGCAGCATCTTATTAATCAGATAAACAGGTGCCCAGGCACCATTGACCGTAGGATTATTCGTTTTTATCTTTCCTGAGGCTACTTCCCTGAATAGTTCCCTGCCTCCTTTCACACCTAACAGGAAGCCATCTTTACCGGCTTCCTGACATAGCTTCAATTCTTTCAGCACATATTTCAATCGTCTCAGTAACTCTCTATCGCCTGTAGATTGATACATCATCGATACGGAAGAAAGATAGAACCCAAGAAATCCACCCCGAAGCGGGCCTGCTCCCCATACGTCTTGCGACTCCCAGCCGGCATAAGGTCCGGCTTTCGATGACAATCCCGCTTCCATCCGATAAAAATGAAGCAAAGAGTCAGGATTCAGCCAAAGAAGATATTCTTTGCCTTTTTGTTGCAAATCAAGAAAAGGACCATCTGACAAACGTATTTCTTTCAATGGAAAATAACTTTCAAAAGACGTCCCCAGCGATGTCTCCCCTTTTCGTAACACAGACATAGCAGGATTCACCGAGCCAAAGATTAGCAATAAGCTCAATAGCATTCTTACAGATGTCTTGGCTACTATACGTTCGCACATTATCATATCCATTATTCAAATTCTATTTTCTTCGCAGGAATCAGCCGAACAGGACCTATTAACCCCGATTCTATCAATGGCGAGTCTTTCCGGTAATGTTTCCAAGTAGTGAATGCCACTCTTCCGCCTTCCGGTTTATTTACTCCATTTCTATACCAGTCCGGTAGCTTTCTGATAGCCCCACGGCTCAAAGCAGCAATTCCATTTACTCCTCCTCCGGGTACATACTCGTTCTCCTCCGGTAACTGTTCATCCCCAATCAAACGATTCGTCCATTGATTAGTCACCTTAATTTCCAATGTATTTTCACCCGGCTTCAGCACATCAGTGACATCAATTAAATACGGACGGGACCAAAAGATCCCTTTATTTACTCCATTGACAATCACCTCCGCCATCACCTCTACTGCGCCCAAATCAAGGAAAACAACTCTATCCTCAGACATCATAGAAGGTTTCACAACAAAGTTAGTTTTATAAGTAGCTGTACCAGAAAAATATTTAACGCCCTCATCTTCGTGTCTATGCAAAGAGAACAATTTGGTCAAACTTATTTTTTCCGGTGCTCCCAGCCCTTTCGGGAAGCTAACCTCCCATTTCTGATTTATCATCACCGGACTTCCTGTTTTTTCAACCTTTACCTCTCTTTTTATACCGTCCGATGTAACAAATTCATAATTCCCATCACTCCATGCCAACAGAGAACGGGTATCCGCATAAGGTATCCAGTCCAATATACGCTCATCAGTATTTCTTGTATATCCTTTGGCTACCAATTGAGAAATCTCCTTATCTGATAATACTTTAGAAAACAACACCGGAACAGACATATCCCCATTATAATAGGAAGCTCCTTCTTTTAAAGTAGTAAAATTCAATCCAGGATGAATTGTCTGCAAAGACTTCGTCTTATAAGCTATATGCTCTCCATTGATATAAATATGCGGAGCCCCTTCCCTATAAACCAGACAAATATGGCTCCAACCGGAAATAGGTTTTTCCACTCCCATTTTAAACTCAGGATATCCTTTCTCATTCTCCCATACCGCAACTCCATTTCTACCTACAGCCAGTCCACAAGTGGCATGTCCTGCGCCATATAACAGTTCACCGCCCGACGGATAGATTGCATAATATTCCGTCCAAGGGTACGGTATATATCCCATTGGATTATCTATATTCAACATGGCATCTGATTCCGGTTTCACCCACAATGAGATTGAGAAATTATCTCTTATGTCAGGGTATGCCGCCTGCTTCCATCCTTCGGTTGATATAGCAGAAGCATCTATCAGACACTTCCCATCTTTATGAATAGAACGAATAGCCTTCTGTTCAGGAAGGTCAGAACGAAAGACGACGAACACAGAACCATACGCTTCCAGTTGAACAGGCACCGATATGGTTGCTTCATTCGTTTGATATACCATAGCCCGTGTTCTTTCACCTGATATAGGATTCCAAAACTCAGGAATCTTTCCTTTCACACGAAAGTTACAAATCAGCTCTTTCGAAGTCCGTTGCTGGTTAGCAACAAAATAAACATCCGACTCTCCTATCTGCCTATGGATATAACGTATTGGGGCACTAATTGAATCTGTGATCACTTCAAAGTCAGGTCTTAACTGAATCTTCTCAAGTACTTGTTCCAAGTTCAAAGAGGTTTCCCAGAAAATCCTACCTTTCCCTACGCTACGATCCACCACTGTAGTTGCGGCCTTTCCCCATAGTTCGTCACAAAGTTGTTCAAACTCTTTTTCTTCAATAACTGAATAAGATTGCAACCCTACGGTCTGTTGCGGACGAGCACCGACAATTATCAATCCCTGTTCCACCATATTCCGCAGTTTCCTCAATAGACCCAACGTAATATGCGATTGTTCCTGTAAAACCAATACACGATAATTCATTCCGTCCGGAAGCCTTAAACGCCCGCGTTCTACCCAAGCTCTATTCAATAACGTTTCCGTATTCATCAAATCGTAATCATATCCTTCCGGTGGTACCGGATTCAAATCTCTTCTATGCACTTTCGTGTATCCTACAATATTATCACCTGTAAAGTATGCAAAATCAGCTACGAATAGTCCCTCTTGCAATAGAGTTTGACAACGGTTCAGATAATCTATCCAGGCACGTCCCGGCTCCCACCAGGTATTAGTTCTGTCAAAATGTATTCCCCAAGGGCCTAAAGTCATAGCGGGAGCAGCATCCGGATGAGGTTGCATTGCATAACGATGAATCACCATCCGATTAATCCCCTCTGTAAACGCCTTATCACCAACAGCCTTCAAAGCAAATGGGTATTCCTGCCATCTTCCCGACTCAGGTTCAGAAGTATATGCTTCGGCACCCACCACTTTCTGACCGTTGATATGAGCTATCGAAGACGCCAATTTTGTAGTACGCCGCATCATCAAGTTGTTCTGGAAAATAGCAGATAACCCATTCCAAAACTCTCCCATAACTCCATCTACCCGTGAGCCTATTTGTAATTCTTCCATTGGTCCACGGTCATAAGGTTCGCAATAGGATACCAGCCCATATTGATTACATAGATTCCGAAATTCACCATAATAATTATCTGCCAACAAGTCAGCCTGTACACGACGAATATCCCATAAGAAACGTTCTGTCATTTCTTTGCTTCCTACAATCTTACCTGTCATAGCCGGCAAATATTTAATCAAATCATATCCGGTCCTTTCACAAAACTCACCTTCAAATCCGGATGTCCAGTTTTGCATACCGACTTCCCAACTATCTATCTCCAGTCCTATCTGAATCTGGTGAACATAAGGTTTGATTAGTGGATACAATAAATCCATCATTTTATTAAAATGAAGCTGAATCGCCTGTTTGCTAAACTTATCGCATTCAAGCCCCACGCCTGTATCCGGAGCTGCACAGTTTTTTCTTCCGGTAGAAGTATGTCCCAAACGGATGACTGTCCAGTTTCCCAAAGGTGCCTCCCAATTCAGACGTCCCAAAGAATCAACCTGATTCGTCAAGTCAATAATATCTTCCAAGCGAATAACTTGTTCTTTGTCATACGTTTGTATACCGATCTTCCCTCTATGATTAAAAACACTGTTATTCAATAACTGCCAATCAGAAAAGCCCACAGGTTTACCATTCTTGAAAGAAGGGAAAGCTAACACAGCTATATCTCTATAATATCCTAATTCCGTTGCCGGCCGGAGTAATAAAGTATCCACCCGTTTACCGCCTGCCACCTCAGTCTCACTCCAAGTCAATTTTTGCATTGAATACTCAGGAGTAATCCAAGGACCACCACTTGACGACCAACCCGGACAATTATGCATCACATAATCAATGCCTAAACGAGCTGCTTCTTTTATAGCATGTGCTTTTAATTCCGACCACTCCGGACTTAAGTAAGTAACAGGCCCCTTTGGAATTCCAGTTCCCCCTTCCAGATTGAAAACACCACCTATCCCAATACGATGCATCGCCTCCAGATCCTTTGTAATGCCTTCCTTTGTGATATTTCCATTCATCCAGAACCAATATGTATAAGGCCGGGCAGTCGAAGACAATTGGGTAAAGTCTTTTTCCAGCTCACTCATCGGCTTAACTTTTACAGGATGAGCAGTGCCTGAAGGCAAAGGAAGTTTCTCGCTTACCGGAAGCGGCTTCCCAAAACATGGAACGCCAGATGCATCAAAAGTAAACTTCTGAAGACGAATATCCCGTTTCCAACCGGGTTTTCTCTCTTTTTTCGTATGGTAATAAATATAATGTTCCCTGTCATCAGGAGAAGTTGTAAAACTGGCATGCCCTACCCCAAATACTTGATCGGTACCTTCAAATACAGGTTTATCACTTTTAATCCAGCTTTTCGGATCTAACAAATCTGCGTCCGGGTCCTTCAGACGCAAATAAGAAAGTTTATATGTATCCAGCCATGATTGCCCGCAGGAATAAACAACAAACACATCTTTCCCGTGTTTTAAAATCTGCGGCCCCTCATTCAATGGCAACTCTCCTTGTTCATAATAGCGGTCCGGCGACGATATTTTTACTCTTCCGGAAGCCATTGTCCAAGGATTCTCCATTTTTGCGATATAAAGATGTTGCTGAGTTTTGTCAGTCGGTTCACTATTCTCCCAACCGGACCAGACAGCATACAATTGTCCCTTATGCTCCAACAAAGTCATATCAATCGCCCAGCGATTGTTTTTCCAGTCTCCCAAAACATCCCCCGTAAACAGCATTCCTTTGTCGATATACTCGCCCATTGCGTCTGATGTAACAGATTCCAACACGCCCGTCTTTTGGTGAATAAAAGGAGGACCGCTATATCCGCCCGCATAAAAAATATACCATTTACCTTTCCAGAAATGAAGTTCGGGTGCCCAAATGCAAGTCGAATTCCATTGCCCTTTTTCCGGTGCCTTCCAAACACGTACAGGAGGATTTATCTTATGCAAATCACGAGAACGGGAAACTCCGATGCCACCCGGCACCCCGCAGCAATAATAATACCATCCTTCATGTTTTACAACCCACGGATCAGCACCCGAAGGCAGGATAGGATTTGTGTAATATCCGTCATATTCTTGCCCACTCACCATCACCGAACAGACAATCATCATTATCCAGAAAGATAATCTTTGTATCATTTAAAATGAAGTTTTTAATGAAGTTTTTCTTTTAAAATATCTCTTTTATAACGTACTAAAGCTTCAACATAATAATAATCAGCGTAAGTTAACGGTACATCAACCTCTGCCTTACCCGGATTATTACCTACTGAATGTTTCAGAATAAAATTACAATTTGTACCAGGCTCAGCCAAGTATTCCGGCGATGACAAAGTCTTCAACTGTGTTTCGGCTACAGAAAGACATTGTTTTGAGAAATCACCTTCAGTATACTGGCTAAGTTCGATGAAAGCCGAGGCCATTAATGCTCCCGCAGAAGCATCACGAAGTTCATTGGGAATACCAGGAGCATCAAAATCCCAATATGGAATTTTATCTTCAGGCAAACGAGGATGATTCATAATAAATCTAGCCACATTCGTAGCATGTTGCAGATATTTCTCTTGCCCGGTCTCACGATACATCATTGTATAGCCATATAATGCCCAGCCCTGGCCACGTGCCCAACATGATTCATGAGCATATCCCTGACAAGTGTTTTTCTTTTCAGGCTGTCCCGAGATCGTATCATAAGAAATCACATGGTATGAGCTATAATCCGGACGGAAATGATGCTTCATCGTCACATCTGCATGTGACTTGGCTATTTCCGCAAATTTCGGATTATCGGAATTCTTGGAAGCCCACATCAACATCTCTAAATTCATCATATTATCAATAATTACCGGATATTCCCACACTTTCTGATTCCAGTCCCATGAACGTATGCAACCGACTTGTGGACGAAAACGAGTACTCAATGATTCCGCTCCTTGCAACAATACCTGTTTATACTCATCATTGCTTGTCAGACGCAATCCATTACCAAAACTACAATACAACATAAATCCCACATCGTGATTATCTGTTGTGTATTTCTCATTTTCTATCCTTTTGGTATAATTTTCTGCATACATTTTCAAGGAATCATCTTGATTCACCTCATACAAATACCATAATACCCCAGGGAAAAAACCACTTGTCCACCATTTGGCCTTTGAAGTCATCAGTTTACCATCCTTACCAATAGTACGTGGCAATTTCTCCTCTTCATTCAATAAATTCTCAGCCATTAACTTTGATTGAACAGTCGCTATTTGCAAACTATTATTCACAAGAGTACTCATTTCGCTTTTGGGAGCTGAACAACTACAAACTGCCATCAGTCCCAAAAATGCAATAATAGATGAACCTACTTTCATTTATATATTCTTTAAAATTATTTTTCTAATTGAAGTTTTTTTATTCTTATCTGAGTTTCCAGTTCTTTTATCTCTTCACTTAATGAGACAGAACCCACTTTGTTTTCATTCTCTGCAACATCCGATTGGCGGTCAAACACCATCCGGCCTACAACAGAATCACCTTTCAACCATATAGCACTGCTATATCGCTCCGAAACAATATTATACCCACCTTGCCATTGAACAAAAGCGTATTCTTTTATCCTCTTCTCACTATCCTGCAGAATAGGAACAAAGCTTTTTCCCTGTAATTGCCCCTCAGGAACCGGAACTTTACACAACTCACACAATGTGGGATAAATATCCACAAATTCTACAACTCCCCCAGCTTTTCCGCCTTTACAATGAGGCACACGGACAATCAATGGAGCACGGGTCGCATGATTCATCAAGTTATGTTTTCCCCAGAAACCATGTTCACCCAAATGCCAGCCATGATCTCCTAATATCACTACTATCGTACTCTCTGCCAATCCCAAGCGTTCAAGTTCATCAAGTACTAAACCGATCTGCGCATCTATGTAACTCACACATGCATAATAACCGTGTTTTGCCTCTCGCTGAAAAGCCTCATCCTTTGTTGTCGTAAATTTCCCATATCCACGAATCTCACCGGAGGAAGTAACCTGCTTCGGCAATGCTTTCGGTCGATAAGGATTCGATGCCAACTGAATCTTCTCCCTTTGATATAAATCCCAATATTTCTTAGGAGCATTGAACGGCAAATGTGGCTTCCAGAAGCCACATGCCAAGAAGAAAGGTACTTTCATCTCTTTCAATCTCCTTAAATCTGCAATCGTCTTCTGCGCTACTCTACCATCAATATAAGTTGTATCCGAGACATCAGCCGATTCACAGAACGGTCCTCGCAAAGTCTTAGGGTGGATATAACGGGAAGACTCTTCGTTCTGCCACAATTCCCACTTATTATATTCAGCCCAATCCTTACCGTAACCATCAGGATATACTCTCCACGGATATTCTGACCAACTACGGGCATGATCGGTTATATTATGGAAAACTTTTCCATTGGAAATAACATAATATCCGTTTTTCTTAAAACACTCCGGAAGCGAAAGTGCCTTGGGACAATCTTTCTCTGCATTAGCATCGAAAGCAGTAAAACGTTCCGGATAACAAGGATATACTCCTGTAAACAGACTCGCTCTGGAAGCCCCGCTCACAGGAATATTACAATATGCATTTTGAAAGACCGTAGCCTGCTCCGCCAATCTATCAATGTGAGGAGTCACAATATCCTCTATTCCGTAACACCCCAATTCAGGTCGCATATCATCAGCAATGATAAATAAAACATTCATCTTATCTTTCTTCTGTCCATAAACATGGGCAGAAGAGACTAAAGTAATCACACCTACAAAATAAAATGATTGAATGCTGCTCATAGCTATATCCTTTGGAATGTAAAACCAGATTATTTAAAATTAACTCCCTCAAATGAGAATCTATTCTTAGCGTCAGTCTTATATTCTTTCAAATAAGGAGAATAAGTGTCCACTTTTACCTGTTTCTTTTTCACATCTATATCTACAATACGTAAAAAACCGGTTTGTCCTCTATTCGTTCCTTTCACTCCATCCTGAAAGTTAGCCAACATCTGATATACCTTATTACCTTGTTCGCCTGTACTAACCAACGTCCCAACACCGCCATTCAAAACATGTCCACTAAAGACAAAGAGAATATTGGGATATTTGCTCACCAACTTATCCCACATTTGCTCACCATTATTCACCGCATTCTCACCGGTATCCTTTCCCAAACCATATTTCTGCGGCAACCAACGGTCTCCTTCTCCCATACGCGTATCGTCTGAGTACATATACGCATGCGTATTAATAATCACCTTATGATGCGGATGTTTCTTCACAACCTCTCCCGCCCAATCAAGTACATTATTACGAGGCCCGAATTCCAAACAAAGAATTAGCCATTTTATTCCGGCAGCTTTGAAAGTATACCATACATTATCCATTTTCCCTTCTTCAAACGCACCTCCGAAATTCTTCATCTTACTGTATTTTGCATAAGGAAAATAGTTATTAAACAATTGGGAATCTCTTTTGTTCGAATTTTTTCCCAAATCGTGATTTCCCATAACAAAAGCATAAGGAACTTTATCATCCATCATATTCAAGGTAGAAGCTGCCACCGCCCACTCTTTATCAATATTGTGATCCGTCATATCCCCTTGCTGTAAAACAAAATCAATACTATCTGCATGTTCCACCGCCCACTGGGTCTGCGATCTCAGAATGTCCGGGTAAAGTCGTGAATAAGTTTGTATGTCCGGCAATAAAACCAATCTGACCTGTTTCTGTGTACTGCAACTTGACAATACCAGAATTGTAGTAGCCAATAAAGCTGCCAATCTCAAATGTTTTTTCATAATATTTCTATTTTTATTCAACTCAGTTGAAGGTATGTTGTACTATTGTTACTTAAATAGAACATACCTTCGAGATTTAATTCTAGTTTCTAATAGAACCATCTTTCTTTATATCACGACTTCCGCTCCATATTTTAACCGAAGACCATTTCTCAGGCTTGGCCGTCCAGAATTCATCATCCGCCTGTAAACCCAAAGGCAAGAAAATAAAAGTACACAAATAATTACTGCCAGTAGATACATATCTGTCGGCAATCTCGGGCTGGTGCCCACAAAATCCCAGATTCAGCCATCCATCCTTATCAAATGTACCTTTGGCCAATTGTCTTTTCATAACCTTAGTTAGAGCGCAACGCACTTGTGCCGGTTTGATATGTTCAGGTAATAATTTCATCCAGGATACCTGAGCTAATACCTGAAAAGCCCCAAAACGATAGCCCATTGATCTTCCCAATACAGGATAGGTCCCTTCCGGAGATATCATCTTTTCTTGTTGATCAGCATAACGGATCAGGCGTTGTAACTGTACGTCATAAAAATCAGCCCCTTCCACTTTATGCTCTTTCATGACCGCCAATACATCTATCAACATGGGTTGAATCACATAACTGTTGTAATAATCCAAATGAAAATTACGCCCGTCACCATACCAGCCATCTCCTTTATACCATTCTTTATGTCTCTTTAACGCATAATGAATTGGTTTCAAATCACATTCACCCGTAAACTCCAATAAGGCCGCTTCAATAGTAGCAGAGAACATCAACCAATTAGACTCTGAAGCCTTGATCCTGCGCGAAGCTTTCAATTCCTTAATAATTCTCTCTTGAGTCACTTTATCTAACTTCGGCCAAATCTGATCCTTAGAACGTAACAAGCCTTGTGCAAAAAAAGCAGCATCAACCAACGGCTGTCCTCCAGGCCCATCAAAACGCATATAATCAGGTGATTCCGGGTTTACAGCATTAGCAATAGATTTCACCACTAAATTGGTATATTTAGCACGAAGCTGACCTTCTTCCGTATCATCAGGAGGTAAATTCAACCATGCAGAAATACCATCAAATGAACGTCCTAAAGCTTCCAAATGCGTCACATTCTTTCTTGTATTGCCATTGTTTAATCCATCAAAGGTTTCAACAGGCATGTTTTTCCTCAAAGTATTCTGACTCAAATTGGTATATAGCGGATCAATAATCTTGATCATTGTTTTCACCCAATACTCACGATCCTTACTTTTCTTTGCAAAAGCATTCCCCCCATTTACCAAAAGAGAAAATACTAGAAAAAAGAAGAATATTCTATGATTTTTATTATTCATAATTTTATAATTATTAGTTCTCAGTATCTTCAGTCACACCAAAGATACTGAGATTTTATCTAAATAAATTAATTAGCTTCTATTGTTTCCAAAGGAGGAATATTATTTTCAGATCCTGCATATCCCTTATTCTGATTAATATGCCCTTTAGTATTAGAATTAATCGTAGATGCAGGAATAGGCCATAAGACATGATACGGACTCATTGTAAATTCCACATTAGAAATAGTTTTAACTCCTTTATTATAAAAATCGGTGGACTCCATAATTCTATCATAAAAGAAATTATCTTCTGAGAAATTATCCATTTTATAGACCTTACCAGTATAAGAGGGTTTTCCCGTTTGTGCAAATATATAAGCAATACGAGTCAACTCTGTTTTTCTAGGTTCTTCATAATATAACTCTCTCGCACGTTCATCCAAAATTGTTCCAATATTCATATCAGATGCCGCCAAATCACCTGCACCCGCTCTATTTCTTACTTCATTCACATCATCTGCCGCTTTCTGCAAACTAGCAGCATCGCCTTTCCAACAATAAGCCTCTGCACGCAACAAATAGGTTTCCGCCAAACGATATACATACCAGTCTGTATTACCACCTTCCGGTTGATCTACTCTGTCCGGATCCGGTATAAATAATTTGTAATGCGGCCAACCAAACCAACTACGAATTGTATCTTTACACAACAGCTGTCCAGTCTCTCCATAAAGCTGTAAAGGTTTGCCATAATATTTATTTTTCCCCTCCAACTTAGGTTCATTATATACTAAATCCTCCATATTCATCCAATTTCCTTTTGCATGACGCAAATCATTCGGATCATCCCAAATATACTGGGTAGAATAAGCTGTTCCCCGACAGCGTCCGATTCCACGTCCATACTTTTTAACTAGTGAAATTTTAACTGTTCCTGTCGGATCCTTTTTGTCTGTTACTCCCTGTTTACCATCAGGAGTCAATATAGCATTCTTCGTATTTCCATAATAAGGCACTGCATTTCTCATCGTTCTGATTCCATCGCCTTGGCTTCCTTCTACAAGGTATCTGTCAATAACCAACAAGATAGTCTCTTTATTTTCTGCCAATGCCTTATTTTCAGGGCGATGTAAATCCCAAATCACATTTTTAGTAGCATCAGCTTTTTCTGCTCCGAATCTATTTTTCATCAATTCATAACGCGGATCACTTATTACAGCCGTAGCTGCTGTTATGGCTTCATCAAACAAACCGGCAGCCAAATATAACTTTGCCAACAAATGATAGCCTGCCGCACGTGGAGCTTTTCCTCTATCAACCACCTCAGGCATCCATTGACAAGCAAACTTCATATCATCGATCATTTTATTTAAAATAACCTCACGCTTTGTTGTATAGAAGTCGAGTTTCGCCTCTGTAAATTCTTTCAATAGTAAAGGCACATCACCAAATTGATTTATCAAACGATAATAGTGATAAGCTCTAAAGAAATAAGCAGTAGCCAATATCTCGTTCTTCTCCTGTTCAGACGAGTAAGTTGCTTCATCAATACGTGTAATCACAGTATTAGCATACCTAATATTATCATACGCTTCATTCCAATACCAACCTACTCTATTGGCATTAGGACTATTCAAATTTTTATCAGGCGTAATAACCGCATTTAGATCTTGAGCAACACTTGTTTTGTCCGTAGTTCCTTCAATAGCTACCTCAGAAAAAATATGTTCGGTAATAATGGCAGGTCCATCTCCATAAAACTCCGCTTTAATCCTTTTCTCACAAGTACCAAGTGCAGCCCACATACCTTTAGCATCTACCAGAGTATTCTCCGGAGAATAAAATGAAAGAGGTTTAGGTTCCAACCAGCTGTCCCCACAACTCGAAAGAGTTATCGCAACAGATCCTATTATCACTAATTTACTAATATTATTCATAACATTGATTCTTAAAAGTTAATTACATAGTCACATTAATACCAAAAGTATACGTACGAGGAGTAGGACTACTATTTTCCGGATCCCAAAGTTTAAAATCCGGAGCCCAAACCGCTACATTTCTTACATTAGCATAAACTCTCAATGAGCCTAATCCCAATTTAGTAATCCAACGTGATGGAACATTGTATCCGACAGATATATTATCTAATCGAATAAATGATTTTTTCCGATATACAGAAAAACTGTTTCCTCCTGTACTGGAATCAATTCTTGCCCACTCATTTGTCGGATTTTCCGGAGTCCAGTATGGTAACTTGTAAGCATTCTGTCTATCATTATATACCGTGGTTCCACTATGCTTAGCTACATCATATGTACCT